>SAMEA104315437__coassemble_131_pt1 | contig 91189 bp, 74 predicted proteins | sample SAMEA104315437__metabat2_high_PE_027 | metagenome-assembled genome bin SAMEA104315437 (sample SAMEA104315437) | gut metagenome | biome: Monkey gut; feature: monkey-associated habitat; material: faeces | place: China | collected 2013
ATATAAAAACATTATAAAGCCTTTAGGCTGAGATTATTATCCCGAACTGAGGTAATATTTTTTCATCTTACGCTGCTTTCTTATGGTTTGACTTCTTGTTTATCCTCACTCCGTTTGGGAAACATCTCTTTGAGCGTGCCACGCTCTCATAGAATCCCTCCTCCATCTCTTGCAAGCATCCTCGCATTGAAATTGGGTCGTGGTGAACTGTGCGTCCCAGAAAGATTTCCTCCTCCACGTATGCGCCCACGGCTTCGAGTTGGCTCTTAAACTCCCCGATGGTCTTGCCACTTGTCAAGAGGTCGTCAAACAAGATGACATTTTTGCCCTTGAAGAAATCTCCGTCCACGCTCACCTTGTAGATTTCCTCGCTGACGTTGTGGCTTCCTCCGTTGTGGAGTGGCTTGCGCTCCCCATAGATGTGTACGTGCTCATTGGCGGTCGTGACGTGGAGAACGTTGCGAAGCATCGCTGCGACATAGGCGAAACGCTTGTTATACTTGGCTTGGCTGCTACAAGGTGCGAAAACGACCACATAGTCTTTCAATAGCTTGCCATAGCGTGCAGAAAGGTAGTGAATGAGCAACTCGCCACAATAGCGTGATGCCGCCTTGTTGCCGCTCTTGAAGTCATAGACGAATTGGTTGTTAGCCATTTGTTGCTCCTTGTCGAAGCAAAGGTGCATATAAGCCGATGGCACGTACTCGATGAAATAGTTCTGTCTCATTTTTGATTTAATTGAAAGATTGAAAACTGTATTCTGGTAATGTTCGGGAGCCCAGAGATTTTCTCCCACTCCAGCTGTGGAGTATTTTTTTTAATTGCATTCCGTTCAAAGCCCGGTGTGCCCTTTCGATTTTTCCTGTGCCATCACACTGCGCTGGCAGAGACAAACCAGCGTGGGGTTCTGTGTTACACAAAAGGTAAAGGTTTAGCAAGGCGTGAAGAACCTTTGGCTTTTGTTAACCCAGGTTCATGCGCAGGATTGGATCGCCAGAAGCTACCTTTGCACAGGAAATTTCGGATGGGAACACAACACGGGTGGCGGAGAATGCGAGGATAAAAAGTACGGAACGGCGAATCAGACAATCCATCGACCCATAGGGCGATACCGCTTTACAGAAACCAAAAAGGCTGCTACCCTCACGGGCAACAGCCTAGAAACAACTAACTAACAAAAAAAATAAATAAAAACCTAAATATATAGAAAGCAAAATCATTTGCGGTAACAAGAGAGACCGCCCATGTATATGGCAGCCTGTGGGAACTTCTCCGCACCAATGCAGACGGTATCGAATGCATCGGAGAAGTCCGTGCGGTTCTCCAGCCTGTCCTCGTCCGTCTCCACGAGCTTCTCACCTCGCTTGTCCTTGCCATTGTTATAGACGGCAGCACTCTCGATGGAGATGATCAAGTCCTCGTTGTTGTCCTGGTTGATGAGGATCATGTGGTTGGCAGCACCCTTGAACATACGGTTGATGAGCAGCTGCTTCTCCAGGTGGTTCATCGGCTTGCCGACATAGACCTCCTGCACGAGCCATCCATTCTTGCGGAGGATGCGTGCGATGATCTGGTAGAACTTCTCGTTGTGGGTCGCATAGTCGTTGCCCACGAAGGTGGCATCATAATAGAAGATGACACGCTTGTCCTTGAGGTAGCGGTAATAATCGCAGAAGTCCTGAGCCAGCTCAGGCAGCTTGCGCTCATACTTGACGTAGAAGGAGTTGAGGATGCGCAGCTTGGTGTCAGAGCCAACCTGCCCCACCACGAGGCAGTTGATGTTGGCGTTGGCATCGGAGCCGATGATCAGCGGTAAGCCGTCCTCGATGTCGGCATCCATACGGCAGTCCGTCTTGTCGTGCTTGGGATTGAACCCATACTGCAGGTCGTCGAGATAGGTGACGTTTGGCGCGGTGTAGAAGTTGCGGTCCTCGTCAAGCCCCGAGTAGAAGCCATCCTGCGCTATGCCGACGTGCTGGCACATGATGCTCGTGAGGAATGTCATCTTGGGGAGGTCTCGCTTCATCTGACGGATGAAGTCCTCTCCAAGGACTGCGAGGTTCTGGATGCTGGAGCATCTGGAATATACGAGGCAGTAAGAGCGCAGGGTGTGCAGCACCCTCTCATATTTTTTGACCTGTGCCATATAGTAGTCATATCGATCGGGGTGTGCAGCCAGCTTGTTTCGGATGGAGTGCAGCTGCACAAGGACGGTCTCCAGTGTAGCCACCAGCTCCTTGTCCTGCTTCTTCTCCCACTGCATGAACCAAGAGCCTTTCTTGGTGGCAGAGGTATCGGAGGTGATGGTCATGCCATGGTGGAGACAGCAGTCACCGAAGAGCTGCTTGTTTCCACGGTTGGCTGGGAGCGTCTCATTGTTGAGCTGCTCCCAGTCTATGAACTTGGCCTCGTCCACGAAGACGTGGTCAAGTGAGAGTGAGTTGGAGGTACCGCTGCGGTCTTGGGAGATGATGTTGAGATAGGAGCCATTGTAGAAGGCGACCGTATTCTCCCAGTTCATCGGCATGAAGTGAGGGTCTTGCCAGTGCAAGGCCTTCCAAGGCTTCTTGCCCACGATGTAGTGGACATCTCGCTTGTATCCCCACTCCTCCAAGTGGACGAGTGCGGAAGGCAGGATGTTGGTCTGGCATCTCTTGACCGATGGGGCGACCATGGCGAGGCAAGAGCCAGGCATGTGCTGCACGGCATATAGGATGCGCCCAGCCTCGACCACACCCTTTCCTGTACCACGTCCCCACTCACATATCAAGTCGTGTGGCATCATCATGAGCACCCTCGACTGCTGGTCATTGAAGAAGAGTTTCTTAGGTTGTCTTTCCATCGTCATTTGGTAACTCCTCAAAGTCAGCGTCCTCTATGTCAGGCATGGAGTAACGCTTCTCCATTTTCTTGATCTTTGCGCGAAGATTAGGAATCCTCTGCAAACCGATGACCGTAGGATCGTCAGACATGGTGAACTCAATAGGCACAATCTTGTCGAAGGCAAGCTCTGGCTCGTCAGGCTTGTCTGTGCGGTTGTTGACGATGCGGTTTTTCTGCATCTGTGCAAGCGCACGGAAGTCTCCGGCCGCCTTCGCCGCCTTGCGGTCCTCGTCTATCTCCTGGTTGACCTTCCACCGCCAGAACTCCTTGGATGCGGCGTTGAGGTTGCCGAGCATGAGCTGGCACAGATGGATATCATCGTATGCCTGGCTCTCCCCCACCCCGAACATGGCCTTGTCCTGATCCACCATCTCACGGACGGTGTAGCGTGGATAACGAAGCCAGAATGCGTAACATCCACGGAGTCTCTCGACCCTTTGCTTGACGATGGTCGAGAGGTGGAGGTCTTGAAGCTCATCCTCGTTGAGAGGCATGTACTTCATATAGTCATCAACGTTGACTGGTAGGCTCATATCAGTTGAGATTGGCAACGATCTGCGAGAGTTGCGACATGAGCGACTGGTACGCCCCAGGCGAGCCGACCTTAGCCAACGCAATGTTGTTGGCTCGAAGCTCGCTTGCGGTCTCTGCCAGTCCCAAGAGATATTTGCGGCGATAAGGCGAGCGAGGCTCACGAAGCTCCATGAGCAGTGCCATGGACTCATCAGAAGGCAAGTCGAGCAAGAGCGGAAGGTCATCCACCGGTGTCATGTTCTTGCCTTGGTCATAGACCGCCTGCAGTAACAGTTCACTACTGTCGAGGTAAGGAAATTGTTGTCGTATCATCTAACAAATCATTGAGCATTTTTCGTAAATCGAGATAGACATCCCTATCCGTGGTGACAAAGGTGCATTCCGCACGGTCGCCGTAGGTTTGGTTTTGGGATGTTATCACGGAGACTAACCAAGCATCGTTAGCGACCAAGATAATCTTGGAGTGGTTGAGGGTCAACCTGACCTCGTCAAAAGCCTCTGTCATCAGACGGCTCAGCTTCAATGTCTTCTGTGAGGCCTTGATGTCTGCCACTAACGTTGCGTGGTGAATGAGACCTCGCTTGCGGAGGTTGAGCATACCGCAAAGGAATGCATCGGACGTGGAGAAGGTGGTGACCGCCACATCGGCAGCACCCGTCTGCTCCAGTATCCATCCGAGCAATCCAAGTGTATGCAGCCCCTGTCCGAGAAAGGTCTGTGAGCTATTCCGCCGAAGCGGTTTCAACACCTGCTGAATCTGCTGTGCCCTCATCGGTCACCTCCTCACTGTCGCTTGGCAGCTCAATGCCAGCCTGCTTGATCTTGGCGATGGTGTCAGGCTTGATGTCAGCCTTGGCATCGAGCAAGATGTTGACACGCTGCTCCACGTTAGCCTTCAGCTTGGCAGCCTGCTCGGTCTTGTCATCCAATTGGAGCTGGATGAGCTTGTCGAGGTTCTTGGTGAGATAGCTGCGTGCGTTGCCGATGGTATTGGCAGAGATGACAACCTCAGTTTTAGGCTCTTCATCCTCATTTTGCGCAGTTTCATCGGGATTGTAGTGGTCATATTCCTCCATTCCCTGCTTGTAGGCATAGTATTCCGTCTTGAGGGTGACGAGCATCTTTTGGAAGTCTTGGTTGGCGGCGTTCAGTCCCTCATAGCGGTCACAGGACTGCTCATAGGCCTTGCAAGACTCGAAGAGTTCCTTGATGCGCTTCCATCTCTGACAGTTGGCATCCCAGATTTCCTTGATTTCATCGGGAAGAGTGTCGTGATCCTCTCGCTTGCCCTTGGCGATGATGGCAGATGCATCGATGGAATCGGTGATTTCTGCTTCCGTAGATGGCAAATGCGGTGCCACATCAGCGTGCTCGCCATCAGCGTTTTCGGTAGTTTCGACCGCATGCTGCAAGATAGGAGTGACCTCACGGTCGAACTTGCGCACCTCATCGAGAGTCAAGCCATCGACACGATATCCGTAGTGCTTCTGCAGCTCATACTTGAGATGCTCCAGCATTTTCTGCGGACGCAGGATGATCTGTTGGTAGAGGTGTCTGTTATTGTTCATCTGCAGAAGGAGCATCGCTCCCTCCCGAATATTATCATCAGTGTGTTCGCTGTCGAACCACTGCTTGATGCGTTGTGTGAACTTTACGTCATTCATAAATGCGAAAACTAAAAAAGGCGAGGCGAGCCATTGAAAGCTTCGCCCCGCCACGGCTTGTTTAACTGGTTTTATCGTATGTGCATATATTATTCCGGTAAGGACTTCAAGTCTCCCGTCTCACCAGAGTAGATACCCTCTGCTGTTGGAATGTCACCATAGTAGAATGGTGGCAAGGTCTCGCAACCCACAGACAGCTCGACGGTGGTGCTGGTCTCGTCTGTGACGGAGGAGCCAGAGGACTGAGAAGGAGCCACTGAGCACTCAAAGTTATCATCGCCATACTGACGGCACTTGCCGTTGCGCTGTGGAATGAGAGCGATGACATCCTCGTTGAGCAGCATGGAAGCGAGTGCAGACTGCTCCTCCTCAGTGCCAGGGAAGACGATGGAGAGTTTGTTGAGCATGGTCTTGCTGCCATCCTCGCCCTGTGACTCTGAAGAGAAGTTTGACTTGTCGGTGGCGAGATAAGCCACGATGAACTTCTTGTCTGCCGCCATAGTATGCGACTCCTTGATGACAAGGTAGTCCTTCATGGAAGCCGCCTTCTCCAACTGAGGCTTAGCCAGTGCTGTGATATATCGGCGAGGTGCGAGGAAGACACGGCGACCCGTACCCGGCAATCTCTTCGCACCCGGACACTTCAGAAGATCCTCGTAGAGGTCAACGGAATCGGTGCATGATTTCTTAGTATCTGCCATATTATATATAATAATGTGTTATTGGAGGATACCACCCCTACTCTGTAGGGATAGTATCATAACCGAAGAGGATGCGCTCCTTGCTGATGGTCTCGAACTGAGTACCGAAGTACATGGTAGCCACAAAATCGATCAGGAAGTGAGACTGGAGTGATTTCTGGCACTCGAACGAACAGTTGTCACCCTCGGTGGCGAGACCGATGAGCATATTGCTGCCTGGAGTGATGATCTTGTAGCCGGTCGGCATGTTGTCAAGACCGACGAGCGTACAGTTAGGGCATCCGTCCAACTGGACCTTCTCGAACTTGCCGTTGTAGTTGACGTTGCCATACACGCTGCGGTAAGCACGCATATAGAGCATCAGCTCCTGGCTGCTCATAAACATGTATGTCTTCAGCTGCTTCAGCTTATCGTCAGCCTTGTCATAGAACGCCTCCAATGCATCAACCGCATTGACGTTGGTCAGTTTGTCCGTCTTGAAGAGGTTGCCCTTCTCCACGGAGACGCTCTTGTTGGTGACAATCTCCTTGTCGGAGATGGTCTTGAAGCCATCGTAGAGGTCGATGGTTTTCTTTCCAGTAGGGTTGCGCTTGGCGGTAAAGAGGGTATTGAAAAAAGCCTCGCCGGTCTTGCCAAAGAGGTAGGCACCCACGATCTTTGTGATCGGTTGGTTCTTGAGGGCATCGCCCTGGAACACGTTGGAGCCATAGATGGACTCACGAACCGCATTTGGCTCGAAAGGCTTGATGCCAGAGCCAAGATAAGTCTCCAAGGTACGACCAGCAATGGTTACGCCATTCTCGTCGGTACGAGTGAGAGAGTAAGGACCAATCTCCATATCGCCATCCAACTGCCCAACGGTCTCCTTTCCACGAACGCCGACACGGCGGCTCATGTACTTGGCAACCTCATCCAACGCACGTGAAGGAATCTGGATGAGATCCTTGCGGTACTTGGCAAAGCTGGTGTTGAGTGAATCGGGAGTGATCTGAATAGTAGAACCTTCAGTAACAGCCATTTAAATATTCATCTGTTTAACTGCGTTGAACAATTGACCTGCGTCGAGATCTTTAGCGCCATCGTCAACGGTGTCGTTGGTCTGTGCGCCAGGAGCCTTCTTGAGGTCGGCGATCTCCTGGTCTTTGTCTTGGATGCTCTTGTCCTTGTCCGCAATTTGCTTCTCCAGGTCTTTGACCTTGTCCTGCGCTGCGGTGAGAGAAGTCTCCGTGTCGGTGATTTTCTTCTCCTTCTCGACAATGGCATCCTCGATTTTCTGCATCTCTGCATCGGTGAGAGTGATTTTCTCATCGGTTACCTCAAAGTCATCCTTGCGGTCAAGGATGGTTTGCAGGTTGAGGAATTTCTTCTTCATTTCATTGATTTTGTTGTTATTCTTGAAGAACTCCTTGACACCATCGATGACTTGTGTCATGAAGCTCTTGGATGGAGCGGTCGTATCTGCGGTCGTAACGGTCGTAGCGAGCGGAGGAAGCCCGAAGTCCTTGCAAAAGGAGTTGGTGAATCTCTTGACCATGTTGGTCTGGCGCTGCTTGTCCTCGTCATCGAGGGAGCGCACCTCGTCAATCAAGCCGAAGTCGAGGGCTTGCTGAGGTGTCATCCAGCTCTCCTTCTGCATCTGTGCGAGGATGTCCTCCGAGGTTTTGCCCGACTTGCTGGCATAGACTGAGGCGATGACCTTGTCTATGGTGTCGAGGTCATCACGCTGCTTCTTCCACTGCTCAATGAGTTGGTCGAGTTTTTCCTTGTTGGCGGACTCCCAGACGGTGACACCTGTCGATGCATTGTGTATGAGCATGGTGCTACCGTCACTCATGGTGACGTGCTGCGCCCCCATGCAAAGCACGGTGGCGATGGATGCGGTCATACCCATGATGTGGATGTTGACGTGTCCGTGATCCTTGATGAGCTGGTAGATGGTCAACCCCTCATCAACGAAACCGCCCGGTGAGGAGACCGCAATGTTGACCTCCTCATCGGCGTGTGCGTCAAGAAAGCTCTTGACATCCTTGGAGCGTGTGCCATAAGTGCCAGACCACCAGTCGTAGCCCTGTCCTATGGTGCCGCTTATCATCATACCGTATTTCATGCGCTTGTCTTTTTTGATGCAAAGGTAAGCACGGCAATTGCCAAAATAAAATACGTAAGCTACTGAATCAGCGGTGCTTTTCGGGTGGAGGTCCACGATATGCTGACCTCATTGAGGGTGCTTGTGCCATAGGAATCGGGGTGTGTCTCCGAGACGGTGGCTATCGGATATGGTCGTGAAGGAACGCCAAGGAGCCGCTTGCGACCATCTATGTCTGTCAACAGATAGGCATAGATGCCATTGGTGTCCACATCCTCACACGTACTATATATTAGTTTGTGCGTGTATGTGCGCACCTTGTCATCCACTTTTTCGGTGATTTCAAGCTTGGCGGGACGCTGAAACTTGACTTTTTCCCATTCCAGGTTGTCGGGCAGGGAAAAAGTCTTGTTGCCCAGCAGTGAGGAGAATGGCAATTTACCAACTGGGACGCGCAGGATGGACGTGATGAAGTTGAGATGTCTCATAAGTCAGAATCTGTTCGGGGTTGTTCGCAACTGTTCGCAGTTGTTCGGGGTTGTTCAAAAAAGGGGTGTATGGTAGATGAGATTTTCATGTTAAACTATGTTTATTCTGTTTCTCTCATTAGAGAATAGGTTGACACCCTTCTCCTGGTGTGCCTTACGCATGCGATACCACTTCATGCGGATGGTCTCGGCATAGTCAATATCAATGCCATGTGCCTGACACCAGGCGCGGAAAGCAGACATCTTGGTGCAAGAGGTGTCGCTGAGGTCTCCAAGGTCTTGCCACATATTAATGCGGAACAGGTCATCAAGGCTCTCACAGAGTGCCTGCTTGCCATAGGACGTGAGGAAGTTGTAGGTCTCAGGATTCTTGTATTTGCAAGACGGAATGGAGATGGCGACAGCCTTGTCAGAAGGCTGCTCTGGAACATTATCGGATGGGCGCTTGGTGGTCAGTCTCCTGATGACAGCGTTCTCGCTGGAAGATGCAGGGAAGACCACGGGGTCGCCGTAAGCGTGCGTGAGCCATTGCTTCATATATGGCTCGACATCAAGGTAAATGACAAACTTGCTCATCGGTATTTGAATTAAATACCGCAAAGATAAGAAAAATAAGTCGAAAAATACCGCACTTGCGGTAATATTTATAACAAACATGGTGCAAAAGGCTGTTTTTAGGAGAAAAACGACAAAAAATATTTGGGACACCCAAAAATGGGCGTTTCAGTTGTGGCATTTGTGGCATTTTTAATAAGTGTCTGATTATCAGACATTATCTTATTTATATAAATGCCACATTATATAAATAAAATGCCACAATGCCACAACTCCCTCTTGACTACCCTTGGCGTTGCCACAAAATGCCACAGAATTGCCACAATGCCACACCCTCTTAACTGCTTGAAAATGAGCGATGCCACAAATGCCACAAGTGCCACATCGAAAAAGGTGTACGTATGTATTCATCACTATATGCCAAGAAAAAAGCCCCAGGGACGGACACTTCCATCCCCGAGGCTTCGGATATGATCTAAACAAATAACGCACTAAAATCCTAATGTTGGATAGCCTGCCTCATGCAGTTCCTCATCTGTCATAACGTATGGGTCTTTTTGCGGCTTCTCCTCGTCACCAGCCTCCGTCTCGAAGTCGATGCCGTATCTCTCAGCAATCATTCGGTAGTCGAAGCAAAGCGGTCTGTCCTTATACCATAAGGTCTGGCGACCCACCACGTTGCCATTCTCATCCATCTTCTCGACCGTCTCCGGCAGACCATTAGGGGCGAACTTCTTGAATCGCTCCGCATTCTTGGCTGTGCCATAGAACTCCGGACCGATCTGAAGGTAATGCAGCAATGACTCCTTGGGAAGAAGGTTGACATCCATGGAGCGACCGAGCTTGCGGTAGATGGCCATGGTGATATCCTTGCGCACCATGAGGATGCTCTTGGGCTGCGACCAGTTGTCAATCTTGGCCTTGTTGGTGGAGAGTGCCCCCACAAGTTTGATCTTGAAGTCCTGGTCCTTGCGCAGCTCTCCCATCTGGACGGCGGCGTTGATGATATTCCAGAAGCCTGCCACCTCGTCCGTGGAGTTACACATGGAATTCTGTCTCTTGACATCTGCAACCACCACCTTCAGCAATTCCTCGTATGAGAAAGGAAGCTTCGCATAGTCCTTGATGGCGAGGTATGCCGCCAAGAGGACCGTCCAGTTTGTCATGATGCGGTCAAGGATGTTGTCTTCTTCCAAGGCATTCTCCAAGTCCTCCGCCGCCTTTTTCCAAGCCATACCAAAGGCTGCCTGGAACTGTTCGCGATGCCTGAGCAACTCGATGGTGATGTGGGTGGCTCCTATCTGTCGGAAACGCTCCAGCTCAGCGAAGTGCAGCTTCTCCTCACGTGTATGCTCACCCTTGTCAAAGGTGAGGTAGATGATGCGTGTGAAGAGGGCGATGTCGGCGGTCGGCATCTCCTGTCCCGTGAGGATGATGCCTGAATCGACCTTCGCCTGCACCAGTTTCTTGTCCTTGTCCATGTTCATCTTGGCACGTCCCACACCATTCCAGAGATCTTTGAGCCATTGCACCTTGCGGTTGTCGATGGCGTTCTGGTACTCATCGATGTGTACCAAGGCGTCATTGACACTGCCCACATAGTCGGAGAGTGCCGGAAGGGACGCACTATTAATGGATAGCGGCTCATACTTGGTCTCGTACTTGTAGAAGAAGTTCATAAGGGTTGCGGCGAACTCGGTCTTACCACATCCCTTGGGACCGAATGCGTTGAGCAATGGGAAGGAGCGGCTCTTGGTGATGACGATGTCACGGAATAGGGTGGCGATATAGAAGCAAAGCCCCACCATGGCATTCTCACCGAAGACCTGCACCACCTTGGCAAAGAAGTCGGCTTGTGAGGTAGGATGGTCCGTCATCTTCTCGTGACGGAACTTCTTCTCATTGACGTACAGCTCACGGCTGTCGATGTTGAGCTTGCTCATGGCAGGGAGATAGAACTTGCCTGCGGTCAGGCGCAATATGCCCATGTCATCGATGGGCATCCACGAGCCTTGCTCGATGGCACCATTGCAAAAGGCATAGAATCCCTCACGCTGCCATCCGAGCTGCTTGATAGGATCGGCTGTCTCTGTCACACGTCCGAGATAACCGAGCAACTTGATGAGCTGCTCATCCTTGGCCATCCAGATGTAGTCGCCCATGCCGAAGAGACGCTTGCGAAGCGAGCTGCTCGATGTGATCTCCTCCATGTTCAGTTCTATGAGACGTGGTGCGGTCTCGGGGTTGTTGTTCTTGATTTCAAAAAGTCTGACTGGGTTGAAGTCGTCACGGATATGGAAGAGCGGCTTCAACTTGAAGTTGCTCCACTGGATCTCGTCACCGTCCTTGTTGGTGCCGAAGTATGAGTTGTCGTGCTCGACGAAGCCAAATTCGTGGAGCATGCGAAGGTCACCCTTGCGCTCCTTCTCCTGTTTCTCGGCTGCTGCCGCCGTCTTGGAACGCTTGAGCGCATCTTTCCACTCACGGTTATGCTTGTAGATGGAACAGAGAGACGAGAGGTAGCTGCTCTGCGTGTCCTCGTCACGTATGAGCATCAGAAGGGAGCAGATGTCACCGATGGCCGCCAAGCGGTCTTCAGTGGTGAACTCCTCGATGTCATCGGGTGTTGGCCAGTACTTGCGCTTACAATACCAGAAGATGAACTCCTCCTCACGCATCTGTGAGAACTTGCCCCTATCGACAATCCAGGAGTCGGGGTCTTCCTTCTTGGGCGCAGGATAATCAACAGGTATCTCACGGACGTTGACGGTGAAGCCGGCTTGCAATGCGGCACGGCCATTCTCGAAGACGTTGACCGTGCCAGCAGGCCACTTGTTGCCTGGCTTCAAGGTGTCGGCATCCGGTATGAATGTCACCTTGCGAGCCAGCTTGAAGAGCTGCTTCAGTTGGTTGGGTGTCCATGCGCCTCCAAGGCTCGCCACGGTGTTGAGGATGCCGATGCTCTGAAGCTTGACCACATCGGGACCTCCCTCCACCAAATAGAACTTGTCTTGCAGACGAGCCTCCTTCTGTGCGAAGTTGATGCCGAAGACCGATGTGTCCTTGTGATAGACGAGACTGTTTTTCAGATTGAGGTATTTGCAGATGTCCTTGTTGTCGGACATCGTGCGTGCGGTGAATCCTATGACACGGCTCATTTTGTCATAGATAGGTATGGTGTATCTGTCACGGAGCATGGCATACTTGCCACGCTCGCCCTCGCCGACGAGACCAACCGCCTCCAGGTTGTCGAAGTCAAGGCCTTTGGTCTTAGCCCAAGCGAGGAAACCATCCTTCGGCGCATATCCTATGCCGAATGTCTCGATGGCATCCTGTCCCCAACGAGCCTTGACTGCTTCCCTGGCCTTCTGTGCGGCGATGTTATTCTCCCTCATGCAGTCTTGGAAGTATGACTGTGCGTAAGAGAGAACGATGCGCAGCGCATCCGCCTCCTTCTGCTTCTCGATTTCCTCATTGCTCGGCTTGTAATCATCCTCGATGTCCTCATTGAGGTATTTCTTAGCGAGGTTGCGGCACGCAATCGGGAATGGAAGGTCATTCTCCAGTTTGCGATAGAGGCTGATGACGTTTCCACCGGAATGACAGCCGAAGCACCTCCACGTGTTGGTGGCGGTATCGACATAGAAACTCGGACCGCTCTCCTTATGAAATGGACAACACGCCCAGTGCCTTGTACGACTCTGCTTGGCAATGGTGATGCCACCATCCTTGGCGACTTCAAGGATGTCAACATCACTGATAATTCTATCTATTATATCTTGCTTGATCATATCACGTTATTTTGTTTGCGGCAAAATTAGCCCATATTCCTAACTATGAAAAATACTACACCAATCTGCGCATAATCTTGTCGATGTCTTGGTTAACAGCGTAGAGCGGAATCTTTCGGAACGTCAAACTCCGCTCTATCAGAAGTGTTGTCAAGGCATTCTTATATCTGCCCCCCCCGATTGTCCCATGCGCGCTTGACTTGGTCATCCGTCCAAAAACGTATGCGGTTACGATATACTCTCATCTCTTAGGTCTTTTATAATGTGTACACTTGCTGTTGGCCATGAAAAACTCATAGTCGTGCTCGCTCTCTATCTCCTTGTAAAGCTCACGGTGCGAAGTTGCCCAGAACTTGCAGGTGTTGCCTCTCGAAAAAGCGCAAGTCTTGTGGCACTCGATGAATGCTCCGACCTCAACTTTCTTTTTTCGTCCCATAACTATCACATTGGTTGATAACCTTGTGCTCCACATAAATCCTCTTCTTGATGCACCAGGAGCCATTGATGCAATTTCTCTTGTACTGGCATGCGCTGCATATCATAGATGAAGTTGATTGACGATCTTGATGATATCCCTTGACGAACTCAGTCCAAGCCTCTTGGTCATATTGCGAAGCTGTGAGGTGACGGTGTGCGTTGACTTGCCAAGCATCTGAGCCACCTCCTTTGCTAGATAGCCCTTGGCAAAGACCTTTGCCACCTCCGTCTCCTTTGGGAAGAAAGGTGAGTGAACCTTTGGGTTGCAGACGATGTTCTCCTCCTTGCAGACCGATCTCAGTGGGCATTGTACTTTCTCTATGTTCATCTGACCGTGGCTGACATCATAGGTTAGGGTATCGTTTGAGCCGAAGTTGCAACGGATGAATCGCTCGGTTATTAGGTACAGGTGGTAAAGGTGGTTTCTCTCGCTTGCCTTGAACATCGTGAAGAGATAGGCGTAGGCCTCAGGATAAACTTTCTCCATCAGCTTGGCCATCATCTTGATGAGTTCAGCCTGCTGCATGTCGTATCTGATGATTCTCTGGTCTTGGCCATAGAAATATACCTCTCCCTGGGGAGATACGAAAAACTCTATTTGTCTTGTCTCCATAAGCCCTGATCTATTACCTGGTTGATGACTACGGCATCGCGAGGGTTGAACTCCTTGCTGCCGTTCAGTTTGCTGAACAATGTGGAGTATCCAAAATCGAATACCTTGACAAGGTATTTGAGGAACTGTCCCTTCTCCATCTTGGAGAGTGACTTGTAGTAATCACTAATCGTGACTTGCTCATTTTTTGCCATAATTTCTTGCATAATTCAAAATTAATTCTTAAATTTGTTGCCAAAATTAGAATAAAAAATCGAAAAACACCGCATTTGCGGTAATAAAATAGCTGGTTATGCGGTATTTTTAACCTTTCGTAACTGATTTTACGGCATGTTTAACGGTAATTTAGTGAAAAAGCTCATCAAGGAGCAAGGCAAGACTGTAGGCTCTATGGTCGCTTTTGTGTTCGGTCCAACGTCTCACCTCAACCTGAGCTATTTTAAGGATCGAACGTATATTGACTCCCGGTATCTTGAAAAGTTATCGGAGTATTTCAACATTCCCATCGAGGACTTCTTCTTGACGGACGAGGAATTCGAGAACAGGAACTCAAAGACGAATGTCCACCACATCAGCAACTCAACGGTGAACATCAACTCCAGCCCAGATGTATTGATGGGTGTCATCGACAACCAGAAGAAGATGCTGGAACAGCAGGCAGACCAGATAGAATGGCTGCGCCGTCAATTTGAGCAAATGACAGCAAATGTTGCGAAATAGTCTCTAAAAATCCCTCATTTTATTCCATAGAATCCACTCAACATGGTGTTTTCCATCATGTTGAATGGAACAAAAACAGGTTCAAAAAAAGCAAAAATATACATTATTATGATTCAAGGTCTATTGATATTCAACGAAATACAACAAAAAATCGGGAAAACTGCACTCCAGTAATCCCGACTATCCATCAGAGATAGGGCTTCGGCTCTTCTCTAACATCTAACATTATTCACCCTTTAAAGCGAAAACGATATGTTTCACCTCAAAGATTTCTTTTATCTCCAGCGCAACGACCGTCAAGCCATCATGGTGCTTCTCGGCATCGTCATCGTGTGCATCACCCTCGTCATCGTAGTGGGCATGTTGAGTCCCAGCAGCGACGGCAGTTTCCACAACTATCCAGCTCGTTCCGACAAGGCAGCAAGTGCAAACGAGCGGAATGCCACCTCAAAGGATAACGCCTATGAGAAGGAACACCTATATTATAAGGTGGATGGCGTACCCCACGAACTCTTCGCCTTCGACCCCAATACTGCCGACAGCACCCAACTGCTCCGCCTCGGCTTGCAACCATGGCAAGTGAGGAGCATCTACCGCTATCGTGCCAAGGGTGGCATCTTTCGGGAGCCTTCCGACTTCGCCCGCCTCTATGGCTTGACCAAGAAGCAATACGAGGTTCTCGCCCCTTATATTATAATAGGTGAAGACTACCGTCCTGCTTCCGATTATTACGGAAGGAAGACGGGACGACAAGGGTATGGTCAAGGGAAAGGAAACTCACAGGATGGAAGTTCCTACCCTGAAGCAGGAAAGCAGAAAGTATATAGCTATCCCCAAAAGTTGAAGCCGGGACAGCACGTAAGCGTCAACTCTTCCGATACGACAGAGCTGATGAAGATACCGGGCATCGGCAGCTATTATGCCAAAGCCATCGTCCGATACCGAGACAAGTTGGGCGGCTTCGCCTCTCTCTCGCAACTTCGGGAGATAGAAGGTTTGCCAAAGGAAGCCCTACCCTTCCTCATCGTCAATGCCAACGGAGTGAAGAAGTTGAACATCAACAAGCTCTCCCTCAACCAGCTGCGTCAGCATCCCTACCTCAACTTCTATCAAGCCAAGGAGATTTGCGACTACCGACGTTTGAAAGGTCCCATCCACAACCTTCAAGAGCTAAAGCTCCTCAAAGACTTTCCTCCTGATGAAATCGAGAGGCTAAAGCCTTACATCGAGTTCTAAGGAGATTTTAAATCTAAATTACGTCAAACTCCAAAGAGAATAAAACTTCCCTCAAAAACGAAGTAGGCTTCCTATTTTTTATTCAAAATCTCTTTATACCTCTTAGAATACTTTCAGCTGATGAAGGAATACCATTAAGATACAGATTGGGCTGACGAAGCGAATCATAAAGAGGAACACAGGGAAGAGAGTACCCTTGAGCGTACCCCAGTTGGTAAACTCATCACGCACAATCTTCTTCGGCACATACCATCCCAAGAAAAGACAGGTGAGGAAGGAGCCGATAGGCATCAGCAACTGTGCCGTCAGGTTGTCGCACCACCCCAAGAAGTCCTTGCCGCAGATGACCAACTCTGGCACGGCACCCTGCGACAACGAGCAGAAGATACCGATGATACAGCAGATGATGGTCTCGATCCAAGCACCCTTCTTGCGACTGATCTTCTTCTCCTCATAGATGCAAGCCGTACCTATCTCGTGCATGGAGATGGTGGAGGTCAATGCCGCCAACACCAACAAGGCATAGAAGAGCACCGACACGCAATAACCCACAATCGGCATACCCGCAAACGCCTGGTTGAAGACATTCGGGAGCGTGATGAAAATCAAAGAAGGACCACTATCTGGCTGGACGCCCACCGAGAAAGCGGCAGGGAAAATCATCAAACCAGCCAAGATGGCGATGACCGTATCGATCACGACAATCTGACTTGCTGACTTCAAGAGATTGGTCTGTCGGCTGAAGTAAGAAGCGTAAGTGCAAAGACACGCTGTACCGAGGCTCAGCGAGAAGAATGCCTGTCCGAGCGATTCGAGCAGCACATTCTTATCCACCTTGGTGAAATCAGGCTTCAACAAGAACTCCACGCCCTTCATCGCCCCTGGCAGTGAGCAAGAAGCGATGACGATGACTACCAGCAGCACGAAGAGGAGCGGCATCAATATCTTGGATGCCTTCTCGATGCCATTGCGCACACCTCGTACCACCACGAAATGGGTCAAGAGGATGAACGCCACCGTCCACAAGGTAGGACGTATCGGGTCGGAAGAGAACTCCTGGAAGTACTTGACCACAAAGTCGGCATCGCCCTGTACCTGTGCCATGATGCTGGCATAGAGATACTGCAAGCACCAACCGGCTATCACGGCATAGAAACCGAGGATAATCATGGAAGTCACCACTCCCATATATCCCATGAACGCCCACGCCTTGCCCCCGGCAAGATTGCGATAGGCACGAGCCGCATTGGCTGCCGAATGACGACCGATGATGAACTCACCCAACATACCTGGCAAACCAAGCAGCAAGATGCACACCAGATAGATGAGGATGAACGCCGCACCTCCATTCTGACCTGCCATATATGGGAAGCGCCATACATTGCCCAAGCCCACAGCAGAGCCTGCCGTAGCGAGGATGACGCCCAACTTACTTCCGAAACTTCCTCTATTTTCCATTTTCTACAAATTACAATATTCCGTCCAATAATCCCAACTGATTCAAGAATACCAAAAGAATCAAGATAGGACATACGAACTTAATCAAGAACAAATACGCACCAAAGAGACTGCCCTTCAAGGTGCCCCAGTTGGTAAACTCGTCTTTCACCAGTTTCTTAGGCACATACCATCCGATAAACAAGCAGGTAAGGAAGCCTGCGACAGGAAGGAAGATCTGTCCCGTGATGAAGTCGAACCAGTCGAACAAGGTCTTGCCCGCAAAGGTCAAGGCATCGGTGGCACCCAATGACAACGAGCAGAAGGCTCCGATGATGGCACACGAAACGGTAACGAGCATTGCTCCCTTCTTGCGGTCGATCTTCAACTCCTCATAGAAGAAAGAGGTGTTCACCTCGTGCAATGACATCAGCGAGGTCAATGCCGCCAACGACAAGAGCACATAGAAGAGCAAGGAGATAATCCAACCCAACACTGGCACCGATGCAAACGCCTCATTGAAAACATTTGGCAAGGTGATGAAGATGAGCGAAGGACCGCTATCTGGCGAAACGCCCACCGAGAATGCCGCAGGGAATATCATCAAGCCAGCCAATATCGCCACCAAGAAGTCGATGAGGGAGATTTGCAAAGCAGACTTAAACAGGTTGGTTTGTCGGCTGAAATAGGAAGCATAGGTACAGATACATCCCATACCGATGCTGAGGGAATAGAACGACTGTCCCAAGGCACCGAGGAACACGCCCCTATCCACCTTGCCGAAATCAGGTTTGAGCAAGAACTCGATACCCTTGCCGGCATCCGGCAACAAGCAAGAAGCCACCACGATGATGAGCAAGAGGATGAAGAGGATAGGCATCATGAACTTGGATGCCTTCTCGATACCGCCTCTCACACCATGGATAATCACGAAGTGGCATATCAAGAAGATAGCCACCGTCCACATCACAGGGCGCACGGGGTCGGAAGAGAACTCCTTGAAATAGTTCGCCACGAAGGCTGGGTCGCCATGCAACTCGCCCATGATGCTAGCATACACATACTGCAAGCACCATCCCGACACGACGGCATAATAACCTGTAATCAAGAAGCCCGTGAGCACCTCCAGGTAGCCCACCCACTTCCAAGCCTTGCCATTCGAGAGTTTGGTATAGGCACGAGCCGTATTGGAAGCTCCATGACGGCCGATGATAAATTCCGAAACCACACAAGGGATGCCCAGGAAGAGCACACATCCTATATATACCAATATGAAGGCGGCACCACCTTCCTGACCTGCCATATATGGAAAACGCCATACATTGCCCAAGCCTACGGCACCACCTGCTGTAGCAAGAATCAAACCTATCTTACTACCAAAACTACCTCTATTTGTTTCTGTCATTTTCTTTACTTTCTCTTTATTCGGGTGCAAAATTATAAAATATTTCGCACTTAAACGTATAAATTGAAAGCAAATATCGCAGAAATATATAATATTTGCGGTTTTTATACAAAAATCACAAGATTAGCGATATTCTTCGGGCAATGTATTGCGCCAGATGGCAAATGGATAGCTGAGCAGGTGGGAATTATAGAAGCGCTTGTCACCCGTCACTTCCATTCCGATGAAGTCGGGCTTTTCGTAAGTTTCATCCTCACTGCAGAGCTCCACTTCCGCCATGACGAGTCCCTCGTTGTCACCATAAAACTCATCCACTTCGAAGGTATGGTTGCCACTCTTCACGAGATAGCGGCGCTTGTCGATGACACCACCCTTGCAAAGTTGCAAGAGATGCTGCGCCTCATCCATCTCTATCTCTTTCTCAAACTCGTATCGAGTCATACCGCCGTTCACCGACTTGCCCTTGATGGTGAGGTAAGCCTTGTCGTCACGAGTGCGGATGCGCACGGTGGCACCATCGGCAGGGATATAACCTTGCTGGATATGACTACTAGAAAAGGCGGCGCTCTTGTAAGCGTCGCCCTTCTTAACGAGGAATTTTCTTTCTATTTCTAATCCACTCATAATCTCAATTTATGCTATCGTCGCAGAATAAATGGCGAATAGGATAGCAAGCGCTACCAATATACCGAATATCCACTTGATAATTTTCTCACCCTGGGCAGCCTGCTTCTTCTCGTAAGCGGCGTGCTTTGCCCTTCTCAAATCCTTATTACTACTCATAGTTGTTTAATATTATTAGGTTATAGTATAATGAAGAACACACTTAGATTCTTCACTCTTCGTTCATCACTCTTCACTATCATTTGTCGGGAACTCCATCAAGTATGCCTTGATGAATCCATCGATCTTGCCATCCATCACGCCATCCACATCAGAGGTCTGATAGTTGGTGCGGTGGTCTTTCACGCGGCGGTCGTCGAAGACATAACTTCTGATTTGGCTTCCCCACTCTATCTTCTTCTTGCCAGCCTCTATCTTCGCCTTTGCCTCCAAGCGTTTCTTCATGGCACGGTCGTAGAGTTGACTCTTCAAGAGCAAGAGAGCCTTGGCACGGTTCTTTGGTTGGTCGCGTGTCTCGGTGTTCTCGATGAGGATTTCCTCTTCCTCGCCGGTATCAGGGTCGGTGTACCAATAACGAAGGCGAACACCCGACTCCACCTTGTTGACGTTCTGACCACCCGCACCACTGGAGCGGAAGGTATCCCACGACAACTTGGCTGGATCGACATACACCTCGATGGTATCATCCACCAATGGGGTGACGAAGACACTGGCGAAACTGGTCATACGCTTGCCTTGGGCATTGAAAGGCGATACACGCACCAAGCGATGCACACCGTTCTCACTCTTCAGGTAACCGTATGCGTACTCACCGCCCTCGATGGTCATGGTCACACTCTTGATACCAGCCTCATCGCCTTCCTGCATATCGGTGATGGTCGCCTTGTAGCCATGAGCCTCAGCCCAGCGCATATACATACGCATCAGCATCGAAGCCCAGTCCTGGCTCTCCGTACCACCGGCACCGGAATTGATCTTGAGCACGCAGTCCATAGGGTCTTCCTTCTGGCGGAGCATGTTCTTCAACTCCAAGTCTTCTATCGCCTTGATGGCCTTGGCATAGTCGTCATCGACCTCCTGCTCAGTCACCATTTCCTCCTTGTAGTAGTCGAAGGCGAGCTGTAGCTCATCGGCATAGAGGCGCACCTCCTTGTAGCCATCGAGCCACTTCTGTATGCTCTTCACCTTCTTCATCTGCTCCTGTGCATACTTCGGGTCTTCCCAAAAGTCAGGAGCTTGGGTACGGAGCTGTTCCTCCTCAAATTCTACTTTCTTCTGGTCTATATTGAGATAGCGATGGAGTGCCTCAGCACGGTCCATCACATCCTTCAACTGATCTGATGTTATCATCTGATTTAATTAAGAATTTATAGTTTACTCCTCGTACATCTTCTCGATCTCCGCCTTGTAGTTCTTGTTGATGACAGGGCGGCGAATCTTCAGCGTGTTGGTCAGTTCGCCCGATTCCATCGAGAAATGATGAGGCAAGAGGGTGATACGCTTGATCTGCTCGTAGTATGCCAAGTGCTGCTGGAGTATTTGGATGCGATCCATCAACATCTTGTGTACCTTCTCATTGGCGCAGAGGTCTTCTCGACTGCCAAATGCCACCTGATGCTCTCTAGCCCAATCCTCTACCATACGGAACTCTGGCACTACCAAGGCTGACACGAACTTGCGCTGGTCGGCAATGACTGCCACCTGGTCGATAAACTTATCCACCAAGAGCAAAGACTCTACCTGCTGTGGAGCGATGTACTTTCCGTTGGAGGTCTTAAACAAGTCCTTGATTCTCTCGGTCAGGTACAACTCGCCATCCTTCAAGTAGCCGGCGTCACCCGTATGGAAGTAGCCTTCCTCATCGAATGCCTTGGCATTGGTGGTAGCACGATGGTAATATCCCTTGGTGATGGTAGGGCCCTTCAGGAGAACCTCGTTGTCCTCACCTATCTTGATCTGGATGCTGGAGATAGGGCGACCCACCGAACCGATGGTAAACTTCTTGTCGAGATGGTCGCATGATACCGTGGCAAGGCTCTCGGTCAAGCCATAACCTACCACCATACCGATACCGATGGAATGGATAAATTTCTCCACCTCTGGGCTTACGTAAGCACCTGCCGTAGGGAAGATGTTAGGATTCTCCAAACCAAGCTGCTTGCGCACCATGCTGAGCACCGTCTTGTTGATGAGCTTGTACTCCAACTCCAAGGTGAGCGGCGGGCGCTTGCCATTAGCGAGGTATTCTATATTGCGCTTGCGACCTACTGCCAAGGCATGGTTGAAGAGCTTCTTCTGGAAGGCAGAGGCATTGTCCATCTTCGCCTTCACTGCGATATATACCTTCTCCCAGAAGCGAGGCACACTGCTCATACAGGTAGGATGCACCTCTCGCATACTCTCCTGAATCTCGTGAGGATAAGTATTGATGAAGAGGCGTGCGCCCTCGCTCAGACTGAGATAAGCCCATCCACGCTCGAAGATGTGGGTGAAAGGAAGGAAGTTGATGACACGATCCTTCTCCGAGACAGGCACACACTCATCGTTGGCTTTCAAGGCTGCATGATACTGTCCGTAGGTGAGCATCACGCCCTTGCTATCGCCGGTGGTACCGCTGGTATAGAGGATGTTCGCCAAGTCGTCCATCGAGGCTTGCTTATAGAGTTCCTCCACCTCCGTCTGGCGTGGCAGGTTCTCACCCAACTTGACAAAGTCCTTGAAGTAAAGGGCGTTAGGGTCATGAGTGCTGATGCGCACACTGGAGTCGAAGATGATGATGCGCTCTAGGGATGGACAGAGGGCGAAGACACGATGTGCCTTGTCATACTGCTCCTGTTCGCCCACGAAGAGGAAGCGCACCTGACCATCATTGATCATGTATTGTATCTGCTGCTCACTGCTGGTGGCATAGAAAGGGATGGAGCATACACGCACTCCATACGCACCAAAGTCTGTGTAAAGGTAGTGAACACAGTTTTGTGAGAACACAGCAATCTTGTCCTGTGGCTTTGCCCCGATGTTGAGCAAAGCGTTGCTAACTTGTTTCACTCTCAGCGAGAACTGATTCCATGAAACGGTCTGCCACTGGTCGCCTCCGAACTTCTTGAACGTAAGCGCCGGTTTATCACCATACTTATTAGCTAAGTCGTGAATCAGTACTGAAAGATGACTATTGATTTGCATAAGCTTTTGTTATTTATATGGGTGCAAAGATACGGCAAATAGAGGACAAAACAAAATAAAAATGGCATTTTTTCCATTTTGTCTGCTCTTTTTTTCGTAACTTTGCCACAGAATTCAAAAACAAGGGAGATTATGATGACACAAGAACAATTCACCAATGATGCCGTTGAGCTGCTGAAGAAGCTCATCGCCACCCCATCTGTAAGCCGTAATGAAAAGGATGCTGCAGATATCATGGAACAGACGATCCGCAGTTATGGTTTTGAACCTCAGAGGGAAGCCAACAATATTTGGGTGATAGACCCGTACTTTGATGAAAGCAAACCTACTTTGCTGCTCAATGCACATATTGACACAGTAAAGCCAGTTGCATCCTGGACCCGAGACCCCTTTACTCCAAGTATAGAAAAGACTATCCCACTCTTTAATAATGGTAATAACAATAATCTGCCAACAGAAAACAAAAGCGAAGAAACGCTTTATGGCTTAGGCAGTAATGATTGTGGTGGTGGACTATGCTCTTTATTGCAGATATTCCGATTATTGACAGCAAGGCCTCAACAATACAACCTTATTTATTTAGCCTCCGCAGAAGAAGAGGTTTCCGGCAAGGATGGCATCAGCCGCACCTTACCACTTTTACCTCATATCGACTTAGCCATCGTTGGTGAGCCAACTGGCATGAATCCAGCTGTAGCAGAAAAGGGGTTAATGGTCTTAGATGTCATCGCTCATGGCAAGAGCGGTCATGCTGCCCGTAACGAAGGAGTAAACGCTATCTATGAGGCACTGGATGATATGCGCTGGATTCGTGATTACAAGTTTGAGAAAGTAAGCGAGTTCTTAGGTCCTACCAAAATGACATTAACGGTAGTGAATGCAGGTACTCAGCACAATGTGATTCCAGACAAGTGTACGATGCTGGTAGATATCCGCACCAATGAATTTTATGACAATGAGGAGGTCTATCATTTTATCTGCCAGCACTTGAAGAGTGAAGTAAAGGCTCACAGTTTCCGTTTGAAATCATCCCGTATTGATCCTGAGCATCCTCTTATTAAGAAATGTGTAGCCATGGGGATGAAGCCTTTCGGTAGTCCTACCCTTAGCGACCAGGCTCTGATGCCATTTCCTTCCTTCAAGTTGGGACCAGGAGAGTCTTCCCGCTCCCATTCCGCAGATGAGTTTATCAGAATAAGCGAAATAGCTGATGCTATTGCCAAATACAAAGAGCTCTTAGATGGCACTGCCATCTAAGAGCTCAGTTCTATTCATCTATTATATTATTTATTATACCTTATATATATAACATTACAAGGACTTGCCAATATAAGCGAAAGGAACGGTGATATTGTCGGCATCTTCCTTCTCTCTTGTAGTAGAAGGATCTTTTGAATAAGACTGATCGACAGGATTCTCGTGCATGGCAGCAGGCATATATACACGTGGGTCGTCATTGGCAGCACCCTGTGCTATAATCATACTCTCATCCCAATCGCTGATATCACCATCTACAGTAATGGTTTTCTTAACACCTGCACCATTTGGATTGGTCTAATACTGGACATCCAAATTCTGTGGATTAGGGGTAGGTGTTGGAGTTGGTACCACTACAGCACCTTCGTTTACCACCTTTTCAGCAGAAGCATTTGCACCATTGATAGGAGTACCGGCAGTACCATCGTTGATAAAGAACTTAGCCTTGAGATATGCCGTAGGAATCTGAACCTTATACCAACCAGTCTTACCATTATGAGAAGCAGATGCATCGAAAGTCATCTTGACTCCTGGCCATGCGGTAGAAGATGTTTTACCATTATAGAAGTAGCAATAAACATTCTCCCAGTTGGAAGCATTATCATAATAAACATACTTAGGATCAACTATCTCATCTTCATGTACCTTGGTCACAGTATTGCTGTATGTTCCGTCAACATAGTAGCCGTGGTTGACAAAGTCCACGTTATTAGTTAACTTATTTCCATTACCATCCAAGAAAATGATATGAGTAGGAGCAGTTGTCTCGGTGCCATCATAAGTCCACTTGAAGACATTCTTTCCAGAAACGCTCTTACCTACAAGAGGCAACTTTTTATTGATAGCATCATTCCATTTACCAGCATGCTCAATTACAGGACTAACCTTGTCATTCCATACATATACGGCTGCTGCCGCATTAGATGTCTCTAAGAAACAGGAGATTTCATCAGCCTTGCCCAATTCAGGAACATAAGCCTTCACTTTCTTGTAAGTTACCGAACCACTTTCGGTCTTGCCATCCTTGTCGGTAGCACCCCAAGTGATAGTAACATTCTTACCATAGGCAACATCAGCACCAACAACAAACTGCTTGGCTGCAGTAAAAGTCTGCTTAGCACCATCATTCACCTGAATCCAGGCAGAAACAGCATTCAAAGGAGTAGCAGTCACAGTGAGAGACTCATCTGAGAAGGCTGTACCATCAGCTGGATTGAAAACAACCTCAGGAGGCAGCACAATAGAACCAGCATTATAGATGACAGCAATACCTGACTCGCCAACATGACCAGAGATTGTAGAAGCATTGACGGTGAAAACGCCACCGCCTACCATATCCTTATAAGTACTAGACTTAAGCCACTTGCCGTCGCCAGCACCATTGGCTACAGTCACGTCACGATCAGAACCACTTCCCAATACGATAATAGCGCCACTCTTACGAACCTGAGCACAAACGCCATTACCTTTTACATAATAGTTTGGCTCGCCGGCACAAACGTTGTGCATGTAGTTTACCTGAGCTACTTCAGCATCTTTGAAGTGAACACTTCCCTTATCACCAAATTTGATAGCTCCCTTATCCTTCTGGAAAGGACGAGAGAAATAAAGAGCGGTAGCTCCATTGTTTCCTGCTACAACTGCATAAGCACGGTCGATAACATTCTGGCTTTTATTCTTTGACTCACCACCATCGTTGGCATAAGTATCATGGCTTTCACCCCAATAAACCAACTTTTCTGTCTTTGCTTTTCTCTGATTGAAATTGCCAACAGACTCGTTGATAGAACCACCGGCAAAAGAATTGGCAAAGCCGTTACCATAACCATTATCGGTAATGCTCATGTAGGTCTGATACTCAGGGAAAAGGACATTATCATCACCACCAGTACTGTCAAGGATCTCACCATAGTTGTACATCTCCTGATCCACCACATTCTGCATAAAAGAGTCACCCTCAGAAGGCAAGCCAATGTGCTTGATAGCATCCCAACGGATACCATCCACACCACAGGCCTTCAAATCCTGGATGTATTGTTTGATGATGGCTTGCACAGTAGGATTGTTGGTATCAAGATCCCACATACCTATCTTGCCAAATGTCACCTGATGACGGTCGTGCCAATTACCCACATCGAAAGGCTGATGGTAAAGTCCTTCATCCTTCAAACGGTCTGCCACGTTACCATAGTCGGTATGATTGGCTACCACATCCACAATTACCTTGACCCCATACTCATGAGCCTTAGCACAGAGAGCCTTCAGGTCAGCTTCAGTACCAAGACCATTACCTATCTTAAAGTCGTATGGACGATAAACATCATACCAGACGGATCCTTTACCTGCTCTTTCGTGAACAGGAGAAGTCTGAACGGCAGTAAAGCCTGCCTTGGCGATATTAGGAATTTCTTCCTGGATATCTGCCAACGTCCAGTCGAAACAATGAAGGATGACACCATCCTGAATATTGTCTTTAAGACCATATTTGTTGTCTGCGAAGATGTTGGATGCCATGGTGAACAGCATCACCAACATCAGAAGACCATAATTGATTGTCTTTTTCATATTCTGCTATTATTTTCTAATGATTACTTTTTTACCATTGTGAATATAGAGTCCTGGCTGAGCAGGCTTGCTGATACGGACACCTGTGATAGAATACCAGGCATCATCGGTTGTCTTCTTCACAGCTGTGATGGTAGTATTCTCTATGGCTGTAACAACCTTACCGTCTACATAAACCGTTTCTCCCTGAAGAGCTGAACCTGCTTCGCCATTATTGATGACGAAACAACCTGTAAGGAAAGCAGCAGGAACCTCCAAAGAATAATAGCCTTTCTTGCCGTTATACTCAGTCTCTTCGTCGAGCTGCATCTTCACGCCAGGCCATTCTACAGAAGCCTCAGTTCCGTTATAAATATAGCAATATACATTCTTCAGGTTCTCTATTGTATTATCAAAGAACACCTTTACCTTGCCTGCAGGAGCAGTCTCAATGGTCTTGGTATATTTACCTTCTACGTAATAACCATGATTCTTGAATTCCTGATTACCGCCATTCAGTTTCTGCTCACCATCATGAGTAAAAATCACACCAGTAGGAATTTCAGTACCAGCTGTATATGTCCATTTAAAGACATTCTTGCCATCTTTAGTTCCCATCAAGGTCATGGCATCTCCAGGCCAAGCTGCAGTAGTAAACTGTTTAACCTTGTCATTCCAGGCCCAAATCTTGGCATTGTCATAACTTGTCTCCAAGAACACAGAGCCCTCATCTTCAGTAACCGCTGGCGTATAGTCGTTTGCCATTACGGCAGCAGAAGAAGGCTGAACAACTAAGCCATTAAATGTCATGCCAAAAAGCAAGACAAGCAAGTTAAATAATAAGTAATTCTTTTGCATAATTAAGTTTAAAGATATTAAGTTAAAATCTATTCTGTTTGCAAATATATCCATAAATTCCCTAACTATTAGCAAGATATTATGAGCTTTTCATGTTTTTCGTGAGCAAACGTTTGCAGAGGTTTTCAAGGAAATGCTTCTTATATAAAAAGCCTTGTATATAAAACAAGAGAAGGCGACCAACAAATTCTACAATTCGTTAGCCGCCTCCCTATTTTTCTATCTTCCAAGCCAAGCTTCAGGATTCAGTTTTGCGGTTTCCTTACGCAACTGGAATTGGAGAATATTATCAGATCCAACAGCACCTAAAGCCTGACGAGCCGAAACTCGCTGTCCCTTATGAACGCTGACAGATTTCAAGTTACAATAAACAGAGATATAGGCACCGTGGCGAACCAAGACATTCCACATGCCACCATATCCGAAGACGGCACTCACCTCACCATCATAGATGCTGCGAGCCACACATCCCGGTTTACCCAAGATATTGATACCCTTATTGTCGAGGGTGACACCCTTCAAACCTTCCACATTGTACTGTCCGAAGTGACTGACGATACGATAGCCACCACTGATAGGCATTGGCAAGCGACCACGGTTTGCCTCGAAACCACCATTCAACATACGATCCACCGAACTCAAGTTGGCAGCCTCCTGAGCATTCTGCTTAGCCTCAGCGATTTCCTTCTTACTTCTCTCGGCATCCACCTTCGCCTTCAACTCAGCAGCCTTACGAGAAGCCTCCGCCTCACGAGCGGCTTGTTCGGCAGCAGCCTGTCTTGCAGCCTGTTCGGCAGCAGCACGAGCCGCCTTCTCAGCAGCCGCCTTGGCAGCCGCTTGCGCCTTAGCCTTGGCTTTCGCCTCAGCCTGTCGAGCCGCTTCTTCCTGTGCCTTGCGAGCCGCCTCCTGTGCCAGTCTCGCTTCCTCGGCAGCCTTGCGACGAGCCTCCTCGGCAGCAGCCTCACGAGCCTTCGCCTCGGCGATACGACGAGCATTCTCACGAGCGGCAGCCTCAGCAGCCGCTTTCTTGCGAGCCAACTCCTCGGCACGCTTCTTGGCAGCGGCAGCGGCGGCGGCCTTACGCTTTGCCTCGGCAGCGGCACGGGCACGAGCCTTCGCCACCTCCTGTGCTATCAAGCGGTCGATCTGCGCATTGATGGCAGCATCCTTCTGTCGCTGGTCGGCGATGACCGCCTGGATGGTCTTCTGCTGCTTCTGCAAGCCCTGCACCACTTCCTGCTGCTCAGCTTGCTTACCCTCCAGGGCAGACTTTTCCTGCTGTCCTTTCGACAAGAGGTTGTTCTTGTGTCCTTTTACGTTTTGGAGTTGCTTATGCTTGTCGTTCACCTGATTCTGCTTTGCCTTCACCGCCTCGCCCTGAGCCTTTTGGAAGGCTGAGTACTGGCGCACGAACGACAAGCGGCGATACATCTGTGAGAGACTCTTGGCACTGAAGATGAACATCAGCTTCTCTTGCACAGAGTGATGGCGACTCATATAGCGCATCGAACGGATGTACTTGTTCTTGCGATCCTGGAGCTGCTGCTCCAAGGTCTTCAACTGAGCATTCAATATGCCGATGTTGCCCTCGATGTGATGGATGTCCTTCTGGATGCCCTCGATATTCTTCTGTCGCTGGTCGATCTCACCATTGATGACCATCAAGTCTTGCAGGCGCTTCTTCACATCTTCCTTGTTTTTCTGGAGAGCCTTCTCTTGCTCCCTGATTTTCTTCTGGATGCTGGCACGTTGCCCCTGCAAGCCACGGATGGAGGCATTGCTATAGGTAGCGGCTTTGCGCTCCGCCTTGGTTGGCGCAGCATTCTTTTTGCTCTTCTGAGCCCCCGACTTCTGACGAGATGTCGTCTTCTGTCTCGTGGCAGCAGAGGTTCTCTTCTGCGCTGTCGCATTCGTCTTTCTCTGCGTCTTCTTCTGTGCGTAAGGAGAGAGCGAGAACGACAGTGCCAATAGGATTAGGACAAATCTGACGGATAATAATCTTCTCATTTCTAATGATTGTTTTCTTACATGTTCAGTATCTTGCTGAACACATCGGTAGGAGATATTTGCTTGTACTTGCTAGACACCTGTGTCTCTGCCTCCCAGTTGCTATCCGTCTTCACCTCGTTCATGTCGATGTTGACGTGCAACTCTCGCTTCTGCTTGGTGACATCGGTCATAAAGGTGAGCTGCTGGGTGGCAGGGAAAAGCTTGACACCTACGTTCTTGAAGTTGCTATAGTCGATATGGAGGGTAGAACTGGTGCTACCCGTCTTATAGTTGACATCGGCTTGGTTGATACGACCTGTTGCATGGTCGGCTTGCCAAGTATAGGTCATATTGCCCTGCTTGAAGGATACAGGGATGTTGTTGCTGGAAGACAGCAAGTTGGCATCAAACTTCTTCAAGTCTGACTCCGAAACCTTCTGCACTCCCGGCAAGAGGAGCTGGTTCCAGAACAAGGCTTGGAGCGAATAGAAATTGACTCCTTGCTTCTGCAAGAAATCGACCTGGTTGTAATCCGCCTTGATATATTCCTTGTGGAGTCGATCCACGATGAGCACATACTTAGGGGTGAACTCCAAACGCCCCACCTCGGTACCGATGATAGGGATGAAGAGTTGGATGCGAATCACCTCGTCCTTTCTCATTCGCAAGGCTCCAGGCACGGTGATATCCTTGTCGCCCATCTGGAGGTTGAACGACATACTGCCCGTGATATTCTTGGAATACACTTGGTTGTCAGACACTTTCTGTACGAAAGTCAACTTCTGTACCGCCTCGCTCTGTTCGCCACGGGTAGCGGTGTTGTTCTTAGAGGAAGTAGATGTGGTCGAGCCATTGCCCACTACGGCTTGCTTGGTTCCACATGCTCCCAACAGCAATGGCAAGCAGAGTGCCGCCATCTTCCAAACATATTGCTTATTGTGTTTCATTATCTTCTCGTCTTTCTTTTTATCGTTTTCTTCTTTACACCATATCTCTCGGTCGAGTACATATCCGTCATCTTCTCGGCTTCCTCCTCAGGGATATACTTCTTGTACTTCAACTTCAGCTCCATGGCATCAGTCTTGTTGCCGCCATCATACGACTTTTTCCAGTACTTCATAGCCTCATCGGTCAAGCCGTTCATCGCATAGATGTCACCAGCATGTTCCAATACGACATTGCTAGTTTCCGTCGAGTCCATGTTGGCTATCGCCTGGTCCATGTAGATCTTAGCCTCATGGTAGCGTTCCTCCATGAAGAGGATCCATGCGTAGGTATCGAGATACGTACCATTCTTAGGCTCAGCCTTGATGGTCTTGTAGCTCATCTGCTCTGCCTTGTGTAGGTTCTCGCCCTTCAAGCTGATGTAGTAGGCATAGTTGTTGAGGGCAGGGATATTGTCGTCTTTCCATTGCAGGCAAGAGTCGTATGCGGCATAGGATTCCTTCTCCAAGCCCTTCTTGTTAAGGATGTCGCCCATAATCATGTAGAGGTCTGACACCAGTTCGGGCGAGCTTTTCTCGTTGACTTGCGCCACTCCCTTGCGGAAGGTATCGAGCGTCTTGTCGTCATCGCCTTTCAGGTAGTGCGCCATTCCCCCGAAATAGTAGAACACCATCTCGTCGGGATTGTATGCCTGTGCCTGGTCGGTCATCTCTATCACCTTGTCGTACTTCTTGTCATCCCAGAGGTTCTGCACGAGTTGCAGGCGAGCCTCCACATTGTCGGGAGCGATCTCCAAGACCTTCTCGAAAGCCTGGTTGATGGTATCCTTCGGCATCTCCTTCAAGCTCATATACGCCGCTCTCATGGCAGCGATGTCGCTGGAAGGTTTCGGCATCTGGAGCATCTTGTCAAACAGTGCCAACACCTGGGTGCTGTCGGCGCCATTGCGCTCATTGTCTTGGATGAAGGAACGTATCATCACCAACTTGGTATCGACGGGTGTCGTATTGCCCAAGAGGATGCGGTCCAGCATCTTGCGTGCCTCAGCCTCTTGATGGGTGGCATTGTAGTAGTCGTAGAGCGACGACTCGGCGTAGGCATTGTCGGGTTCTTCCTTCAATACATCGGTGAAGAGCTTGTAAGCCTCCTTCTGCTGGTCGTGCTGCATGAGCCAGTTGCCGAGCATAGTCTTGTAAGCCATGTCGAGTGGATGGGTATCCGAGAGGGTCTTCAGGGCAGTGTATGCCGACTTGGCATCGCCCATCATCTCATAGATTCTCATCTTCGACAGCGCCAACTGTTCGCTCTCTCCCTCTTCCTTCTCGATACGGCCGAGGGTGTAGAGCATCTTCTCGTAATTGTTGTCTTGCTGATAGAGTTGGAGCAAGATGCGGAGGGCATCCGTATTCTCGTGATTATGCGCATATATCGATTCGTATGCGTCGATAGCCTTGTCAAACTGCTGGGTGCCGATGTAATATTGCGCCAATCGCTCCGAGAAGGTTTGGTTCTCTGGGTTGAGTGCCACCGACTTCTCCATACAAGCCAAGGCGATGGAGTCTTGCTTCATCTTGGAGTAATACATCGACTCATAGAAATACACCTCAGCCGCTTGGGGATTGATGCGGCGGGCATGCTCCAAGAGTTCGAAAGCAGCCGATAGGTTGCCCGCGTTCTGTTGGCGTATTGCCTCCAAGAAGAAGTAATCAAATCGCTTGCGGTCGTTGGCAGGAAGTTGTGGAGTTTCCACTGCCGTCTTCACCTCCTTAGCCTTTTTCTTTCGGGCAAAGGAAGGCAGGGCTGCCGTTCCCAAGAGGAGGGCAACCATTCCACAAGCGACATATTTAGCATTCCAATTCATCTTATTTTCTCGCCTGAATATCTACTGATTCATATTCTGTGTATCTACTGCATTACATCTGTGCATCGACCACTTTACTTCACACCGGTGTGACCATAGCCACCTGTGCCACGCTCTGTCTCGTCCAAGGTCTCCACCTCGACGAACTCAGCTTGCTCATGCTTGGCGATGACCATCTGGGCGATGCGCTCACCCTCCTGGATGACGAAGTCCTCCTGGGAGAAGTTGATCAAGAGCGCCATCAGCTCGCCACGATAGTCGGCGTCGATGGTACCAGGGGTGTTCAACACGGTGATGCCGTGCTTCAGTGCAAGACCGCTGCGAGGGCGAATCTGAGCCTCATAGCCCACTGGCAATGCCATATAAAGACCCGTAGGAACGAGGCGACGCTCCATCGGATGAAGCACGATAGGCTCGTCGATGTTGGCACGCAAATCCATGCCAGCACTCTGAGGTGTGGCGTATGTAGGGAGAGGCTGACGCCCCTTGTTGATAATCTGTACTTTCATTTTCTTGTCGTTTTTAGAATGCAAAAATAATGCTTTTTGACCACAATAAGGAATTTTTAGGGCGAAAATACTCGTTTTTAATGAAAATAAGGGCTTTTTATTTTGTATTATATCAAGAATAGTGTATTTTTGCATAAGTAATTGTTGCCTTTGATGGCATATCTAAACAACTTTTCGACATGAAATGGACTCAACTTATATCCAATAAGCGTTTCGGACAGGAGCACAAGCACGCCGAACGCCACGACGACCGCTCGGAGTTTAAGCGCGACTACGATCGCCTCATCTTCTCATCAGCCTTCCGCCGATTGCAGAACAAGACACAGGTGTTTCCTCTTCCGGGGAGCATCTTCGTACACAACCGCCTCACGCATAGCTTAGAGGTGGCAAGTGTCGGCATGTCGCTGGGCAACGACATCTCCAGGCGCATCATCAAGAAGCGACCTGAGCTGAAGGACACCTTGTTTGAGGAAATCGGCACCATCGTCAGTGCCGCCTGCCTGGCGCACGACTTGGGCAATCCCCCTTTCGGTCATTCCGGTGAGAAAGCCATCCAAACCTTCTTCTCCGAGGGCGCAGGGCAAGCCGTGAAAGACCAAGTATCACCGGCTTTCTGGGACGACATCACCCACTTCGAGGGTAATGCCAATGCCTTCCGCATCCTCACCCATTGCTTCAAGGGTCGCCGTTCGGGTGGCTTCGTGATGACCTACTCCATGCTTGCCTCCATCGTGAAGTACCCTTTCGCCAGCAGTTTGGCAGGCAGCCATGGCAAGTTTGGATTCTTTACCTCCGAGGCAGAATCTTATCAGAAAATCGCAGAAGAACTGGGATTGATTCGTCTGTCAAAAGATGGCGAACCGCTCCGATATGTACGCCACCCACTGGTGTATATGGTGGAAGCAGCCGATGACATCTGCTATGAAATCATGGACATCGAGGACTCTCACAAGTTGAAGATACTCTCCTTCCAAGAGACAGAAGACCTGCTCCTCGCCTTCTTCGACGAGGACACACAAAGGAAGATTCGACAGCGCATCATCGACGAGGGAGTGACCGACGAGAACGAGAAGGTGGTATATATGAGAGCCAGCGTGATAGGCAAACTGGAGCATGAATGTGTGCTCGCCTTCCTGGAGCACGAGGAGGAAATCCTCGCCGGCACCTTCAAGGGCAGCCTCATCGACCATATCGCCGAACGCCAGCGCAATGCCTACAAGCAATGCGAGAAGGTTTCATACGCCAAGATTTACCATAGCAAACCGGTGCTCGACATCGAACTGTCAGGTTACAAGATTATGGCAACCCTCATGGAAGTCTTCATCGATGCCGCCGTCAACCCTACTCGCTTCTACTCCCAGCAACTCATTCGCCGAGTGAGCAGCCAGTATGACATCAATAACCCCGACCTGGAAGAGCGCATCATGGCGGTGATAGACTATATCAGTGGCATGACCGACATCTATGCCCTCGACATCTATCAAAAGATCAATGGCATCAGCCTTCCAATTGTATAAGGAGGCTTTAAGAAAAACGTCCCGAAGTGCTTGACACAACTTCGGGACGTTTTCATTTATTTCTCTTGATAGATGACCTTGTTGGCTCCACTTGTAATTTTCAGCGCCTCTGGATGCTCGGCGATGAAGGTGTTGATGTGACGCACACGCTTCTCCTCCAAGATCTCATCTACGGCAATCAAGATACCTGTCTCCTCGACATCACCAAAGCCATAGTTGATGGCGGTACCGAAGAGTTTCATCGTAGGACTGAGGTTCATGTAGGCATTCACCAATGGAGGAATATTGAAGCCCAACTTACGAATCTCACCATTCAAGATGCGATAATCCGCCTTGAAGTCATCCTCGGTGAAGATGGCTGCCATCTCCGACTCAGGAGTCTCCAGTTTGAGCGGTTTCATCGGGATAACAAGGTTCTCCTTGTCATCGAAATGCTTCTTCAAGAAGTAGAGTATCATATCACGACCTCTGCGGATATAAGAAGGATACATCGTCATTTTGCCGAAGAAATACTTCAGTTCTGGATAAAGCACTGTCAGAGCGCCCAAGCCATCCCACAAGTTGTCCAAGGCGAAGATACTCTTGGTGTTCTTGCGCACGTTCTGGTATTCCAACGACACGAAGGAACGACCCAGCTCCACGGTATAAGGCATGTATTCCTTCAAGAACTTGTCGGAGAAATGGAACATGTGGCTTGTCGCCAAGATAGGTTGTCCCTTCTCGTCCAGTTTCCAGTCCTTGCCCAAGAGATAGCGATAGCCACCGATGATTTCATCAGCCTCTGGGTTCCAGACGATCAACTGCTTATAGCAATTATCACCATAGTCGAACTCGTCCAAGTCCATCGACTTGCCGGAGCCACCACCTGCCGTACGGAAAGCGATTTCACGCAAGCGTCCGATTTCCTTCAATACATTAGGAGAATCATTGGCTGTCACTATGTAGATTTCGTTATGGCTCTTGTTGGTCATACGAAGTTGCTTGTCGGGAGTCAACTCACTCTTCAGCAAGGCTTTGTCTATTGGTTGTATAATCTCTTCTTCCATTTGTTTTTTATCTAGATACTCTACAGTTCATAAACTTTATCTTCAACGTACTGCGCCCATTCCGTTGCGCTTTTGCTCTTGTCGAACGTCTGCCAAGGGATTGGCTTACCTATGGCAATACGGAAATGCTTGCCCACATTCTTGTACATCTCGTCAACGAGGAACAGCATCGCCAAATTGAATGGCAAGTGCTTGTCGCTGAATCGGGCGATGCGATAGAAACGCTCTGAGTTCTGACCGCCGAAGTGGATAGGCACGACATCACGCTGATACTCAATGCTCTTGGAGATGAATGTCTTCTTCCATGGGATGTCATGAATACTGCCATCCTCACGCTTTCGACTGTTCAGTCCTGCCGGGAACATCAACATGTGGTTGTCGCTTTGGAATCCAGCCTCCACCATACGTGGGAAGTCGCGACTGTTACGCCCCGTCTTGTTGATGCCTATGCTCACAGGCTTCAAACCCGGAAGATTGAGCAACAGGTCGTTGACCAAATATCTGAACTTGCCCTCATAATGGGTACCGATGATGGAGCCAAGTGCCACACCGTCTTGTCCGCCCAAAGGATGGTTGGACACAAACGTGTATAACTTTCCGTCGTTCTTGTCAGGCAGGTTTTCCATGCCTACGATCTCGATATCCATCTTGAGATACTTCACGCACTCAGTCAACCATTCGGTGCCCGACAGATGACGGCTCTCCCACAAGAACTTGTTGACCTCGTCCTCGTGTACCAGTCGCTTGAGCCAAGACACCAAAAATCCAGGCACGAACTTGGCTTTCTTGCCCATCTTGCCCTTCAATATCTTATCGATGTCGATTGTCTTCTCTATTACTTCACTCATTGTTGTAATTTAGATTACCATCTGCAAAAATAATTCAACTTTTTCAAATACGTGCTATTTTAGAAGAAAAAAAAACTAAAAAGGGCGTTTTTATCGTATTTTTGTAACATTTCAGCCCTTTTTTCGCCTAAAAAGGAAGAAAAAGACGCTTAATCATAGCACGACATACAAGAAGCCGAAATGGGGTACTTAGCAAGTTTTTTATTAAGTTTCGTAAATTTTGTGGGGAAAAGTGGGGGAATATGGGGAATTTTATGTACCTTTGGAGCCGAATTCTTATATATAAGATGTACATATGCGTTTTCTAGGCAACATAGAAGCAAAAACTGACGCAAAGGGACGAGCCTTTCTGCCAGCCAATTTCCGCAAGATACTCCAGGTATCTGGCGAGGAGAAGCTCGTGCTCAGAAAAGACGTGTTCCAGCCGTGCCTCGTCATCTATCCAGAGTCGGTATGGAACGAGCAGCTCGACCAATTGCGCAGCAAACTGAGCCGATGGAATGCCAAGGAACAGCAAATCTACCGTTCGTTCATCGCCGACGCCATCCTCCTCACACTCGACGGCAACGGTCGCTTCCTCATCCCCAAGCGCCAGATGAAACTGGCAGACATCGAGCAGAACATCCGCTTCGTCGGGATGGGAGACACCATCGAAATCTGGAGAAGCAACGGCGAGGAAGAAGCGTTTATGGATTCAGAAGAATTCAGCAAGGCATTGCAAGAAATCATGTCATCCAACAACACAGTAAAAGAATAAACAGAGATGGTAAAGACAGCAGATACATATCATGTACCCGTGCTCCTGAATGAGAGCATCGACGGGCTCAACATACAGCCAGGTGGCATCTACGTGGACGTGACCTTCGGAGGCGGCGGCCACTCCAAGGAAATCCTCACCAGAATCAATGGCAACGGACACCTCTACAGCTTCGACCAAGATGCCGACGCCGAGAGAAACGTGGTAGCCAACAAGGATTTCACCTTTGTATGCTCCAACTTCAGATACCTGAAGAACTGGATGCGCTACTATGGCGTGGAAGGTCTCGATGGTCTGCTGGCCGACCTCGGCGTATCATCCCACCACTTCGACGATGAGACCAGAGGCTTCTCCTTCAGATACGAGGATGCGCCTCTCGACATGAGAATGAACAAGAGAGCCGGCAAGACAGCGGCTGACATCGTCAACGACTATGAGGAGAGCCAACTGGCAGACATCTTCTACCTCTATGGCGAGCTGAAGAACTCCCGCCGCATCGCCTCCGCCCTCGTCAAGGCGAGAGCCACCCAGAAGATAGTGACCACCACCGACTTCATCAAAGCCGTGGAGCCTCTCTTCAAGAAGGAGCGAGAGAAGAAAGAGATGGCAAAGCTCTTCCAAGCCCTCCGCATCGAGGTGAACCACGAGATGGACGCCCTGAAGGAAATGCTCAAGGCGGCGACCGAGCTCTTGAAGCCAGGCGGCAGACTCTCCGTCATCACCTACCACTCACTGGAAGACAGAATCGTGAAGAACGTGATGAAGGCTGGCAACCCGGAGGGAAAGGTCTCGCAAGATTTCTTCGGAAGAATCGAGACTCCTTTCAAACTCATCAACAACAAGGTGATCATCCCTTCGGCAGAGGAACAGGAAAGAAACCCAAGAAGTAGAAGCGCCAAACTAAGAATCGCAGAGAAAAAATGAACGAAGAAGTTAAAGATAAAGAAAAGCTAGAGCTGAAAGAAGCCATCGCTCAACAGGCGATAGAAGAAGAGGCTCCCCTATCATCCAATTTCACGCTGAGAAAGATATTGGGTGGTGACATCCTGACGGCGCACATCATACGCCGACAGATATGGCTGCTCATCTTGGTCGTGTTCTTCATCATCATATACATCTCCAACAGATACAGCATCCAAAAGGACCTGATAGAAATCGACCAACTGCAGAAAGAGTTGCAGGACGCCAAGTACAAGGCTCTCTCCAGCAGTAGCCAAATAACAGAGAAAAGTCGTGAAAGCAACGTGCTCGACATGCTCAAGAACAATAAGGACAGTATCCTGCACATCGCCACACAACCACCCTATATTATAAATGTACCAGAAGAATGAATAAGTTTGATGCTAAAAAGATAATGCCTCGTTACCGTGCCATCTCATTGGTCATGATCATCCTGGCGGTATGTGTGGTTGGCAAGTCACTCTATATCATGACTGCCAAGCGCGACTACTGGATGAAAGTGGCTGAAAGGCAGAAGAGAGACTCGGTGACGGTAAAACCTAACCGAGGCAACATCCTGAGTTGTACGGGGCAGCTCCTCGCCAGTTCCTTGCCAGAGTTCAAGATCTACATGGACTTTGTAGCCCTGAAGGAGGCCAAGAGCGACAGCCTATGGGATCTCAAGGTGGATTCCATCTGCAATGGACTCCATAAGATATTCCCCGACAAGAGCGCCGCTGAATTCAAGCAGCACCTCAGCGAGGGAAAGGCTAAGATGAAGAGACACTGGGCCATCTACAACGAGCGCATCAACTATAATACGTTCTGTGAAGTCAAGGACTTACCGATGTTCAAGCTCAATAGCAACAAGAGCGGATTCCACTGGGAAGAGTTCAATGCCCGCCAGCGTTCCTATGGCTCACTCGCCGGCAGAACCATCGGAGCCATGTATGGAGCCAAGGATACCGCACGCTTCGGACTGGAGCTGTCATACGACTCTATCCTGCGAGGTACCAATGGTATCGTACACCGCAGAAAGGTGCGCAATAAGTTCCTGGACATCACCGACACCCCTCCTATCGACGGTGCCGACATCGTCACGACCCTCGACGTGAGCATGCAAGACTTGGCAGAGCGTTCTGTCATCAAAGAGTTGAAGGAAATCAATGGCAACGTGGGTGTCGCCATCGTCATGGAAGTCAAGACGGGCGACATCAAGGCGATCGTCAACATGGAGAAATGCTTCGACGGACAATATCGAGAGATACACAACCACGCCGTGAGCGACTTGCTGGAGCCAGGTTCCGTGTTCAAGCCAGCCTCCCTGTTGGTGGCTCTGGACGATGGAGTCGTAGATACCACCCTGCATGTGGAAACGGGCGGCGGTGTATGGCAGATGTACGGCAGGGACATGAAAGACCACAACTGGCGCAAAGGCGGATATGGACTCTTGACCTTCGCACAGACCCTCTGGTATAGTTCCAACATCGGTGTCAGCCGTATCATCGACGACCATTACAAGAACAACCCGGAGAAGTTTGTACAGGGCATCCATCGCCTAGGACTCGCCGACGACCTGAAGATACCTTTGGTGGGAGCGACACCAGCAAGAATACGTATGCCTCACAAGAACAGTCATGGTCAATACGACAACTGGAGCAAGACGGCACTGCCATGGATGAGTATCGGATATGAGACGCAGGTTCCTCCGATTTCCACCCTGACCTTCTACAATGCCCTTGCCAACAATGGAACGATGATGCGTCCTCGCTTCGTCACCAAGGTGGTGAAGAATGGAGAGACCATCATGGAGTTTCCACCGGAAGTGATGCACGAGCATATCGCCAAGGACGCTAGCATCAAGAAGATGCAAACGATCTTGGAGCAAGTGGTAAGCATCGGTCTGGGTAAGAAAGCAGGCTCGCCCAACTTCAAGGTGGCAGGAAAGACGGGTACCGCCCAGATGTCAAAGGGTGCTGGAGGATACAAATCGGGTGTAGTCAACTACCTCTTGAGTTTCGCGGGCTATTTCCCTGCCGACAACCCACGGTACAGTTGCATCGTGTGCATCCAGAAGTCGGGTCTTCCTGCATCAGGAGGTGGCATGAGCGGTAAGGTTTTCCATGAAATCTCAGAAGGAATCATGGCACAGAGCCTCAAGCTCGACGTGAAAGATGCTCGTGACTCAGCCTCCATCTTCGTGCCACAAGTGAAAGATGGCAATATCCTGGCTGCCGACTACGTGCTCACCCACCTGGGCATCAACGCCAAGACCACCTGGAGCGGCAATAGCTTCGCTGGCAAACCGATCTGGGGTAAGGCTGAGACCATCGGCAACAAGTACATCAAGCTGGAAAAGCAAAAGCAATACGGCAAGGGTACTGTGCCAGATGTTATCGGATTGGGAGCTAGAGACGCCGTCTATCAAATGGAGAGCAGAGGCATCAGGACTCAAATCTATGGAAGAGGAAAAGTAGTGAAGCAGACGCTGATACCAGGCACGCTGATCAAGAAAGGTGCCACCTGCAGCATCACTTTGGAATAATATATATGTAATAAGGTGTAACAATAAACAAAGAAGATATGAAGTTACAAGAATTGCTCAAAAACATCAAGCCGACTCAAACCATCGGAGATGTAGAAGTCGAGATTACGGGAGTCAACATCGACTCACGTAAGATCAAGGATGGTCATCTGTTTGTTGCCATGAAAGGCACACAAGTAGATGGACACAAGTTTATCCCTAAGGCTATCGAATTGGGAGCCAAGGCTATCTTGTGCGAGGATGTACCTGAGGAAAAGGTAGAGGGTATCACCTACGTTCAAGTGGAATCTACAGAAGACGCAGTCGGCAAAGTAGCCACCTTGTTTTATGGTGACCCATCCAAGAAACTGAAGCTCGTAGGCGTGACGGGTACCAATGGCAAGACCACCATCGCCACCTTATTATATAATATGTTCCGCAAGTTCGGTCATAAGTGTGGACTCCTGTCCACCGTATGCAACTATATAGAAGACGAGGCTATCCCTGCCGACCACACCACTCCAGACCCTATCGAGTTGAACGAGTTGTTGGGCAGAATGGTAGAGGCTGGTTGCGAGTATGCTTTCATGGAGTGCTCTTCGCACGCCATCGCACAGAAGCGCATCGGTGGTCTCAACTTCGCAGGAGGCTTGTTTACCAACCTCACCCGTGACCACTTGGATTATCACAAGACCTTCGAGAACTATCGCAATGCCAAGAAGGCGTTCTTCGACGGACTTCCTAAGACAGCCTTCGCCATCACCAACGCCGACGACAAGAACGGCATGGTCATGGTACAGAACACCAAGGCTACCGTGAAGACCTACTCTACTCGCACGATGGCAGACTTCAAGGCGAAGATTTTGGAGTGCCACTTCGGCGGCATGTACCTGGAGATCGACGGTCATGAGGTAGGCGTACAGTTCATCGGCAAGTTTAACGTCAGCAACCTCTTGGCTGTATATGGCGCAGCCATCATGCTCGGCAAGAAGCCAGAGGACATCCTCGTAGTGCTGAGCACCCTACATAGCGTGAACGGTCGATTGGAACCTATCCAGTCGCCAGACGGTTATACTGCCATCGTGGACTACGCCCACACACCGGATGCCTTGGAGAATGTGCTCAACGCCATCCACGAGGTGCTCGACGGCAAGGGTGGTCACGTCATCACCGTATGTGGCGCAGGTGGCAACCGAGACAAGGGCAAGCGCCCACTGATGGCACAAGAGGCTGTCAAGCAGAGCGACAAGGTGATCATCACCAGCGACAACCCTCGTTTCGAGGAGCCTCAGGACATCATCAATGACATGCTCGCAGGTCTCAACGCCCAGCAGATGAAGAAGGTAGTCAGCATCGTGGACCGCAAGGAGGCTATCCGCACCGCTTGTATGATGGCACAAAAGGGCGATGTCATCCTCGTAGCAGGCAAGGGACATGAGGACTATCAGGAAATCAAGGGTGTAAAGCATCACTTCGATGACAAGGAGGTGCTACGCGACATCTTTGGCATTCCACAGAAGTAATCGCCTGCCGACCGAAAGATAGAACATACACAACACAGAATATTAGAACAGAAGAAAATGTTATATTATCTCTTTAGATTCTTAGAGCAATGGGGTATCTCTGGTTCCCACATGTGGGGGTATATCTCATTCCGTGCCTTGCTTGCACTGATCGTATCTCTTATCATCTCAGCCTGGTTTGGCGAGAAGTTCATCAAGTATCTGAAAAGCAAGCAGATCACCGAGACGCAGCGTGATGCCAGCATCGACCCATTCGGTGTCAAGAAGATTGGCGTCCCTTCGATGGGCGGTGTCATCATCATCATGGCAATCCTCATCCCTGTGCTCTTGCTGGGCCGTCTGCGCAACATCTACCTCATCTTGATGATCATCACCACCGTATGGTTGGGATTCTTGGGAGGCATGGACGACTTCATCAAGATATTCAAGCGTGACAAGGAAGGACTGAAAGGCAAATACAAGATCGTGGGTCAGATAGGAATCGGACTCATCGTAGGTTTGGTGCTCTGGGCTTCACCTGATGTCAAGATGAACGAGAACCTCGCCATCGAGAGACAGGGACAGGAAACGGTAGTGAAGCATCGCACCGAGGCTACCAAGTCGTTGAAGACGACCATCCCATTCATCAAGGGACACAACTTGGATTACTCCAACATCACCAGCTTCTGCGGAAAGTACAAGACCGCAGCCGGTTGGATACTCTTCGTCATCATGACCATCTTCGTGGTCACCGCAGTATCCAATGGCGCCAACCTCAATGACGGTATGGATGGTATGTGCGCCGGCAACTCAGCCATCATAGGTGTGGCGCTAGGCATCTTGGCATACGTGTCATCACATATCCAATTTGCCGCCTACCTCAACATCATGTACATCCCAGGTTCTGAGGAGCTAGTGGTCTTCTTCTGCGCATTCATCGGAGCCTTGATAGGTTTCTTGTGGTACAATGCCTACCCTGCCCAAGTATTCATGGGCGACACGGGCTCGTTGACCATCGGAGGTATCATCGCCGTAGGTGCCATCATCATCCACAAGGAATTGCTGTTGCCTATCCTCTGTGGTATCTTCTTCGTGGAGAGCCTCAGCGTCATCGTGCAGGTATATTACTACAAGCTAGGCAAGCGCAAGGGCATCAAGCAGCGCATCTTCAAGCGCACACCTATCCACGACAACTTCCGCACACAAGACAGTCAGTTGGACCCAGAGTGCAAGTACCTCATCACGAAGCCACACAACGCTTATCATGAGTCGAAGATTACGATTCGTTTCTGGATTGTAACCATCATCTTGGCGGCACTGACCATCATCACATTGAAGATAAGATAAATACACGTACTAACTATCGTTAGACAAAACAATATAAAAGCAATGAGCAAAATTGTAATTTTAGGAGCTGGCGAAAGCGGCGCAGGAGCTGCCGTTCTTGCCAAGAAGGAAGGTTTCGAAGTCTTTGTGTCTGATATGTCTAAGATCAAAGACAACTACAAGAAACTGATGGATGAACATAACATCGAATGGGAAGAGGAACATCATACGGAGGAAAAGATACTGGATGCCGATGAAGTCATCAAAAGCCCTGGCATCCCTAAGGAAGCTCCCATGATACAAAAGTTGATGGCTAAGGGTACTCCTATCATCAGCGAGATAGAGTTTGCTGGCAGATATACGGATGCCAAGATGATTTGCATCACCGGAAGCAACGGAAAGACCACTACCACCTCCTTGATCTACCACATCATCAAGTCGGCTGGCTATGACGTAGGTTTGGCAGGCAACATCGGCAAGAGCTTGGCTTTGCAAGTAGCTGAGACACCTCACAAATACTATGTCATCGAGTTGAGTAGTTTCCAACTCGACAACATGTATGAGTTCCGTGCCAACGTAGCCATCTTGCTCAACATCACCCCTGACCACTTAGACCGCTATGAGTTCAAGATGCAGAACTATGTGGATGCCAAGATGCGCATCACACAGAACCAAACGGAAGAAGACAGTTTCATCTTCTGGAACGATGACCCTATCGTGAAGAAGGAACTGGAGAAATACCATCTGAAGTCACACCTCTGCCCATTCTCTGAGCAGAAAGAGGAGGGATGCGTAGGTTATATCGAAGACGGAACATTCAAGCTCGACTTCCCTACCGCCTTCGAGATGCCACAGGCAGATATGAGCCTCCGTGGCAAGCACAACATCTACAACAGTCTCGCCGCAGCCTTGGCTTGCAATATCGCAGGCATTGACAAGGAGACCTTGCACAAGGGACTCAGCGACTTCCCTGGCGTAGAGCACCGCTTGGAAAAGGTAGGCAAGTTTGGTGGCGTATATTACGTCAACGACTCAAAGGCAACCAACGTGGATGCGTGCTGGTATGCTCTCGAAAGCATGACTACCCCTACCATCCTCATCATCGGTGGCAAGGACAAGGGCAATGACTACAACCAAATCAAGGACTTGGTAAAACAGAAATGTGCCGGCATCGTCTATCTGGGCGCTGACAACAAGAAGTTGCACGACAACTTTGACGAGTTGGGCATCCCTGTACGTGATACCCATAGCATGAAGGACTGCGTGGCAGCCTGCAAGGAACTCGCCAAGCCAGGCGACACCGTACTGTTGAGTCCTTGCTGTGCTAGCTTCGACCTCTTCAAGAACATGGAAGACCGCGGCGAGCAGTTCAAAACATTGGTTAGAGAATAAGACAAGTAAAAAACGATAATGAACAATAAGGCTATTGGCAATATATTCAAGGGAGACAAGGTTATCTGGATGGTATTCTTCTTTCTCTGTATGATCAGTATCGTTGAGGTTTATTCAGCCTCAAGCTCATTGACATACAAGAGCGGCAACTACATGGCACCAGTCATCAAGCACATCTTCATCTTGTGCTTTGGTGTCTTCACCATGATATGTATGCTGAAAGTCAAGTGCAAATACTTCAAGATAGCCACCCCATTCATGCTGATTCTCTCGTTCTTGCTACTCATCTGGGTCGTAATAGCGGGACAAGCCACGAATGGTGCGTCTAGATGGATCAATCTGGTGGGCATACAATTCCAGCCATCAGAGCTTGCCAAGGGAGCTGTTGTCCTAGCCGTCGCCCAGATTCTCAGTGCCATGCAGACAGACCATGGAGCAGACAAGCGAGCCTTTAAGTTCATCTTGTCGGTATGCAGCATCTTCGTCTTCTTCATCGGAATCGAGAACCTGTCCACCGCCATGCTGCTCTGTATCACCATCCTGTGCATGATGATTATCGGACGAGTGCCCATGAGCCAGATAGGCAAGTTGCTAGGCTTTTGCTTCATTGGCATCGCCATCATCTTCACCCTGGTCATGGTCGTCGGAAAAGACAAGAACGAGATGCCGCAAGCCGACAATACGTTGACAGAGCAGGTAGGCAAGGAAAAGGAAGAACCTTCAGCCTTTGATAAGACCTTCCATAGAGCTGACACTTGGAAATCCCGTATTGACAAGTTTCTCAACAGCAAGCCTGTGGCTCCGGAAGATGTCGATTTGGACAAAGATGCCCAAGTAGCACATGCCAACATCGCCATCGCCTCCTCCAATGTCATCGGCAAGGGACCGGGCAACTCCGTGGAGCGAGATTTTCTCTCGCAGGCATTCTCCGACTTCATCTATGCCATCATCATCGAAGAGATGGGTATATTCGGAGCATTCTTCGTAGCCTTCCTATACATTATATTATTATATAGGGCTGGAAGCATCGCCAACAGATGCGAGAATAATTTCCCGGCATTCCTGGCGATGGGCTTGGCGATACTGCTCGTGACGCAAGCACTCTTCAACATGCTGGTGGCTGTAGGACTGGCACCGGTGACAGGACAACCACTGCCGCTCATCAGTAGAGGTGGAACGTCAACCGTCATCAACTGTCTCTATGTAGGCATCATACTTAGCATCAGCAGAACAGCCAAGAAAAAAGATGGGCAAAACGATGCCTTAGCAACAGCAAATGCTGCTTCCGCATAAAAAATCGCTATAAAAATAGTGAAAAATGACTTGTTATAGATTTTTTTAGTTATCTTTGCGTTAAATTTTGAAGAATATGAATAATGAACTTAGAATTATCATAAGTGGCGGCGGAACGGGAGGTCACATCTTCCCTGCAGTATCTATCGCCAACGCCATCAAGGCCAAACACCCTGAGGCTAAGATTTTGTTTGTTGGTGCACTGGGCAGAATGGAAATGCAGCGTGTGCCAGACGCAGGCTATGAAATCAAGGGCCTGCCTATCTGTGGGTTTGACCGTAAGCATCTTCTAAAGAACATCTCTGTTCTCTTCAAGATATGGAAAAGCCAAAGAATGGCAAAGAAAATCATCAAGGACTTCCAGCCTATGGCAGCTGTAGGCGTGGGCGGCTACGCCAGTGGTCCTACGCTCAATGTATGTGCCAGCAAGGGTATCCCATGCTTGATACAAGAGCAAAACTCTTATGCGGGCGTCACCAACAAGTTGTTGGCTAAGAAGGCTGACAAGATTTGCGTGGCATACGAGGGAATGGAGCGTTTCTTCCCTGCTGACAAAATCATCATGACGGGCAACCCTGTAAGACAGAACGTGCTCGACAACAAGATGACAAAGGAAGAGGCTCGCCAGCAATTCGGACTCCAACCCAACAAGAAGACAATCCTGTTGGTAGGTGGCAGTTTGGGAGCAAGAACCATCAACGAAAGCGTATTGAGCCACTTGGAAGTCATCGAGAAGAGCGACATCCAGTTTATCTGGCAAACAGGCAAATACTATAGCGCCTCTATCCAAGAGCAACTGAAAGGCAAGGAGATACCAAACCTCAAGGTCTTGGACTTCATCAGCGACATGGGTGCTGCCTATCGTGCAGCCGACTTGGTCATCAGCAGAGCAGGTGCCAGCAGCATCAGCGAGTTCTGTCTCATCGGCAAGCCAGTGATCCTGGTGCCTAGTCCAAACGTGGCAGAAGACCACCAGACCAAGAATGCCATGGCATTGGTCAACAAAGACGCTGCCGTATATGTAAAAGACTGCGAGGCACCAAGCCTACTGATAGACAAGGCTATCAGCATCGCGGGTGACGAGAACAAGCTCAACTCACTGAGTGAGAACATCAAGAAGTTAGGATTCAAGAACTCTGCCGACGTCATTGCCGACGAAGTCATTAAATTAGCAAGAAGATAATGGAACTGAAAGATATTAAATCCGTATATTTTGTAGGTGCTGGTGGCATCGGCATGAGCGCCATCGCTAGATATTTCCTCCATATCGGAGTAGTCGTTGCAGGTTATGACAAGACACCTTCCGCCTTGACCAAAGAGTTGGAGAAGGAAGGAATGGACATCCACTACGAGGAGAACGTAGCATTGATTCCTGCGGCATGCAAAGATGCTAGTTCTACACTTGTCATCTATACACCAGCCATTCCTCAGGAACACCAAGAGTTGGTCTATTTCCATGAGAATGGATTCACCATCGAGAAGAGAGCGCAGGTACTTGGCACATTGACACGCAGCCACAAGGGACTCTGTGTCGCTGGTACCCATGGCAAGACCACCACATCGACCATGTGCGCACATATCATGCACCAAAGCCATGTGGATTGCAACGCCTTCCTAGGTGGTATCTCCAAGAATTATGGCACCAACTATATTCTCTCCGACAAGAGCGATTATGTTGTCATCGAAGCCGACGAGTTCGACCGCAGTTTCCATTGGTTGCGTCCTTGGATGAGTGTCATCACTGCCACCGACCCAGACCATCTCGACATCTATGGCACCAAGGAGGCTTACCTAGAGAGCTTCCGTCATTACACAGAGTTGATTCAGCCAGGCGGCGCCCTCATCATCCACAAGAACTTGGAGATGAAGCAGCACGTACAGGACGGAGTCAAGATCTATGAGTATAGCCTCAACGAAGGCGACTTCCATGCAGAGAACATCAAGATAGACAACGGAGAAATCACCTTCGACTTCATCTCGCCAGTGGAAAGCATCTCAAATGTAGAGTTGGGACAACCAGTGCCTATCAACATCGAGAATGCGGTAGCAGCTATGGCAATGGCGCAACTGAATGGTTGCACAGCTGAAGAGATCAAGGAAGGCATCAAGACATACGAAGGAGTGGAAAGACGCTTCGACTTCAAGATCAAGGACGACAAGCACGTGTTCCTATCAGACTATGCCCACCATCCTAAGGAGATATATCAAAGCGCCAAGAGCATCAGAGAACTCTACAAGAATCGTAAGATCACAGCCATCTTCCAGCCTCATCTCTATACCAGAACGAGAGACTTCTACAAGGATTTTGCTGATAGTCTGAGTATTCTCGACGAAGTGATTCTCTGTGACATCTATCCAGCACGAGAGGCGCCTATCCCAGGCGTGACATCAGAACTCATCTACAAGAACCTCAAGCCAGGCGTAGAGAAGAGCATGATTCACAAGGAAGACGTACTCGACCTCGTCAAGAAGAGAGACTTCGACGTGCTCATCGTACTGGGAGCGGGCGACTTAGACAACCTCGTACCACAAATGGCTGAAATCCTCAAGCAAAAAGAATGCGCATCAACTGGAAGAAAATAACAATCATCACGCTAGATCTCATCATTGGCACATATCTAGTCTTCGCTTTCACCAAGTTTAACCAACCTGATGAATCGGACAAGATATGCACCAAGGTGAACATCAACATACAAGACGAGATGACCAATGGATTCCTGGACGCCAAGGAAATCAAGAAAAGGCTTGAAGCCAAGAAAATATATCCCTTGGAGAAGCCACTCCAGAAAGTCAGCGCAAGAACCATAGAGGAGACTCTCAAGCAAAGTCCGTTCGTCAAGTCTGTAGAATGTTACAAGACCCAAGATGGTATGGTTGACATCAGCCTCACCCAAAGGATGCCCATCGTAAGAATCAAGAGCGTGAACAAGGATGATTACTATGTGGATGACCACTGCCAGATCATGCCCAACACGAAATACACCAGCGACCTCATCATTGCCACAGGCTTCATCAGTAAATGGTATGCACAGAAATACATCTCCATACTCAGCAAGGCGCTGATGGCAAACGAACTTTGGAGAAACCAAATCGAGCAGATCAACGTCTTGCCCAACAGAGGTATCGAACTAGTGCCACGTGTAGGCGACCACATCATCTATCTAGGAAACCTGCCAGAGACATCGGAGGTGGAGAAGAGAGAGCAGAAGATTCAAGAATTCGTCAACAAGAAGATGACGCGACTGGAGAATTTCTATAAATATGGGCTTTCGCAGGCAGGCTGGAACAAATACTCTTACATTAATCTAGAGTTTGACAACCAGATTATTTGCAAAAAGCATCACAACAGCTAAGAATATAAAAATATAAGATAATAATAACGACTATGCCAAAGGAATTTATCGTAGCAATAGAGCTCGGCTCATCAAAGATGACAGGCATTGCAGGACAGAAGAACTTGGACGGCAGCATCACTGTACTGGCTCTCGTCGAAGAAGACTCGTCTTCCTGCATCAGAAAAGGTGTAATCTACAACATAGACAAGACATGCCAATGCTTGACCAGCATCATCAACAAATTGCAGACTACGCTCAAGCAAGACATCACCAAGGTCTATGTGGGTGTAGGAGGTCGTTCTATCAGAAGTGTCAAGAATGTTATCGTCAAGGATTATCCTGAGAACACGCTCATCACCAAGGACATGATCGACGTGCTGATGGACATCAATAGCAGCATGACATATCCTGACCAGGAGATATTGGATGTCATCACACAAGAATACAAGGTGGACAACCAGTATCAGACTGACCCTGTTGGCATACAATGCAGCCACATGGAAGGCATTTTCCTCAATATCTTGTGGAGAAAGAGTTTCTATAATAACATCAACATTTGCTTCAATAAAGCAAATATCCATATCGCAGAAATGTACCTTGCCCCATTGGCAATGGCAGACAGCGTATTGACCGATACCGAGAAGCGTGCCGGTTGCGTACTGATCGACCTCGGTGCCGACACCACGACCGTCTCTGTTTATTACAAAGACAGACTACGCCATTTGTCAGTCATTCCACTGGGTGGCAACAATATCACCAAAGACTTGACCTGCCTACAGATAGAGGAGAAAGATGCAGAGAAGATGAAACTGAAGTATGGCAAAGCCTATACAGATATCAAGGAAATCGACCCTAAGCTCAACTATTCCATAGACAAGGAACGTGTCGTAGAAAGCAAGAAGTTTATCGAGATCATCGAGGCAAGAACAGAGGAAATCGTAGAGAACGCTTGGTTCCAGGTTCCTTTGGAATATGCCGACAAGCTATTGGGCGGCATCGTCCTCACAGGCGGTGGAAGCAACATGCCTGAGATAGACAAGGTATTCAAGAAGCATACCAACATCTCGAAGATTCGCTTCGCCAAGTTCGTCACACAGACGGTGAAGACCAAGGATTCAAAGATCAACAACCACGATGGAACGATGAACACCATCCTCGGCATACTCGCAAAGGGTGACATGAACTGCGCTGGCGAAGAAATCAACAACGACCTCTTCAACAACGCTGAGAGAACCACTACCACAGACAGTTCTTATAGAGCACAGAGAAACCCTAACGAGACAGCTGGTACTGGCGTCGTTCCTACACCTGAGGACAAGAAGCTCAGAGAAGAAGAACTCAGAAAGAAGAAAGAAGAGGAAGAAAGACTCGCCAGAATCGCAGAGGAAGAGGAGCGAGAAAGAGAAGAAAAGAAGAAGAGAGAGAACAGCTTCTTCCACAAAGGCTTCCGCAAGATCAAGGACTTCTTCATCGACACTATCTCTGAGGAAGAATAAATGGTAAATCAATTTTAAATCATAGTAATCATGCAAGATAACAAACCACATATACTCGATTTCGGCGAGCCTGAGAAAGAGAACAGCATCATCAAGGTCATCGGTGTGGGAGGTGGCGGTGGAAATGCCGTCAACCACATGTATCGCGAAGGCATCCACGATGTCAGCTTCGTCTTGTGCAATACCGACAACCAAGCCCTCAACGATTCTCCCGTGCCAGTGCATCTGCAACTGGGTAAAGAAGGACTCGGAGCCGGCAACAAACCAGAAAAGGCTAAGCAAGCTGCCGAAGAAACCCTTGACGACATCAAGCACATGCTGGACGACGGCACTAAGATGGCATTCATCACAGCAGGTATGGGTGGTGGTACCGGTACAGGTGCCGCTCCTGTCATCGCTAGAGTGAGCAAGGAGTTGGGCATCCTCACCGTAGGAATCGTAACCATCCCGTTCAAGTTTGAGGGTGCCAGGAAAATCGACCAAGCCCTCGATGGTGTTGAGGAAATGTCAAAGCATGTGGATGCCCTCTTGGTCATCAACAACGAGAGACTTCGCCAGATCTACCCAGACTTGGCAGTACTCGATGCTTTCGGAAAAGCCGACGACACACTGAGCGTTGCTGCCAAGAGTATCGCAGAAATCATCACGGTACATGGCCTTATCAACCTCGACTTCAACGACGTGAAGACCGTCTTGAAAGATGGTGGCGTAGCTATCATGAGTACTGGATATGGCGAGGGAGAAGGCAGAGTGAAGAAAGCCATCGACGACGCCCTCAATTCACCTCTTCTCAACGACAATGATATTTTCAACTCCAAGAAGATCCTCTTGAGCATCGCTTTCGCTAGCGAGAAGAAGGACAATCCAGGTCTCACCATGGACGAGATGAACGATGTCAACGACTTCATGGAGAAGTTCGGCGACGACTTCGAGTTGAAATGGGGACTTGCCATCGACCCGGAGTTGGGCAGCAAGGTAAAAGTCACCGTCTTGGCAACAGGATTCGGACTGGAGGACGTAGAAGGCATGAACAGACACCTCAAGAAGCATACCGAGGAGGAGTCGAGAAGAATTGCCGAAGAGGAAGAGAAGAGAGCCGAGAACGAAGAAAGAAGAAAGCGTTATTATGGCAGTGATGGCAACACCACCCAATATAAGCGCCATCCTCATATCTTCTTATTTAAGCCAGAGGATTTGGACAATGAAGACATCATCCTTCAAGTAGAGGGTACTCCTACGTACAAGAGAACCCGCCAGATGCTGGAAGAGATACGCAACATCGCCTCTGGAAACAGAGAAGAAGAAAGCCCTAAAGACAGCGAACCTATCCAAGGCGTCATCAGCTTCGCTTAAGCAAATAGAGTCTTGAGAACAGGCAACGACTTCAATTCAGGAAAATTGGGAATATGAAGTCGATAATAATCCACAATCACCTCTACACAATGATTCCGTTGCAAACGGGACATTGAGTAGAGGTGCATTGTTTTATAGCTCAGCCTAAACAACTGAACCAAGGAATGAGTATCTTCTATGGACAAGAAATGAGCATGATTGGGAACATGAGGCACAAAGCATCCCTCCTCTAAGTCAAAGAAGCAATTCTCCTCCCAATCCGACAAGTTGGGCTGAAGACCGAGGAACAAGGTCAACTTCATCAGAAATACCAAATGGAAATTGGCAATCTCGCCTTGCGAGACATCCAACCACATTAAACTTTGAGCAACAAAATCGAACAAAGGTTGATTGGTCTGCTCATATCGGGTGGAATACAACAAGAACTCTGCCAAGAAAAGCGAGATAGACAGTTTGATGGGAGAAAAAGGAATCCCACCATAAGGATAGGAAACCGACACGTTCTTCAAACGTTGAAAATCTTGGTTAGCCCTAAAATCAAACTGTACTTCAAGCAAAGTCAAAGGCTGGAAGTATTGACGCTTCATCTTACCCTTTGCGGATTTAGACAAAGGCACGAGAAAGGTCAAACGTCCATGAGTCTCCGTCAGAACATCGACGATGAATCGAGTGTCACCATACTTCAACGAATGCAGCACAATAGCCCTTGTTTTTTCCAGCATAACCAAGCATTTATGAGTTTACAAGGGCAAAATTACAAAAAAACAAGCAATTATCGAAAATTTTCACCAAAAAATTTGCGGGATTGAAATAAATGTCGTAACTTTGCACCCGCAAAAAGGCAAATGGTCCCTTCGTCTATCGGTTAGGACGAGAGATTTTCATTCTCTAAAGAGCAGTTCGACTCTGCTAGGGACTACATTAGAAAATAAAAAATAATAAATATTTAAGATGGCAAATCATAAATCATCAATCAAGAGAATCCGTCAGGACAAGAAGAAGGCTTTGCACAATAAGTATTATGCAAAGACTATGCGTAACGCTGTTCGCAAGTTGCGCAACATGACTGATAAGGAAGAGGCTACAAAGCTCTACCCTACAGTTCAGAAGCTTTTAGACAAATTGGCTAAGATCAATGTTATCCACTGCAACAAGGCAGCTAACTTGAAGTCAGGTTTGGCTCAGCACATTGCTAAGTTGGGTTAATTTCGTCTTAGATAACAAAAAGATACGTAAGGTTGCAATCCTTTTGGGATTGCAACCTTATTGCGTTATAGGCATTTATGCCTTTTTTAGAATAATCTCTCGTTTTTGTAGTTTTTTAGCAACAAAAATTGTATAATCTCACCTTTTTTGCGTATCTTTGCACGAAAATATACTAACGCAAAGAAATGGCAGAAAATCAAAACACCGCAAATAATTATTCAGCGAGCAACATCCAAGTCCTAGAAGGTTTGGAGGCTGTTCGTAAACGTCCGGCAATGTACATCGGTGACATTTCGGAAAAAGGTCTCCACCACTTGGTGAACGAGACCGTCGATAACTCTATCGACGAGGCTATGGCTGGTTATTGCACAGACATTGAGGTCACCATCAACCCAGACAACTCCATCACTGTAGAAGATAATGGTCGTGGTATTCCTGTCGATATGCACGAAAAGCTTCACAAGTCAGCCTTGGAGGTCGTTATGACCGTGCTCCATGCCGGTGGTAAGTTCGACAAAGGCTCATACAAGGTTTCTGGAGGTCTTCACGGTGTGGGTGTAAGTTGTGTGAATGCACTCTCTACCCACATGATGTCACAAGTATTCCGTGGTGGTAAAATCTATCAGCAGGAATATGAGAAGGGAAAACCTCTCTACCCTGTAAAGGTTGTCGGCGAGACCGACAAGCGTGGTACACGCCAGCAGTTCTGGCCAGACCCAACCATCTTCACCCATACGGTCTATAAGTGGGACATCATCGCTAGCCGTATGCGAGAGTTGGCGTTCTTGAATGCAGGCATCAAGATTACACTCACCGATCTTCGCCCAGACGAGGAAGGAAAGACCAAGCAAGAGGTTTTCCATGCGAAGGATGGACTGAAGGAGTTCGTGCGCTACGTAGATCGCCATCGCACACATCTCTTCGACGACGTCATCTATCTCAAGACAGAGAAACAAGGCATTCCTATCGAGATTGCCATCATGTATAACACCGACTATTCTGAGAATATCCACTCATACGTCAACAACATCAATACCATTGAGGGTGGTACTCACCTCACAGGTTTCCGTATGGCGTTGACCCGTACACTCAAGGCATACGCCGAGGCTGACCCTACTATCTCCAAGCAGATAGAGAAAGCCAAGGTAGAGATTGCACCAGAGGACTTCAGAGAGGGTTTGACCGCAGTCATCTCCATCAAGGTAGCAGAGCCACAGTTTGAGGGACAGACCAAGACCAAGTTGGGTAACAGTGAGGTACAAGGTGCCGTACAGCAAGCAGTAAACGAGGCTTTGGCAGACTACTTGGAGGAGCATCCAGACGAGGCAAAGCGCATCTGCGAAAAGGTCGTCTTGGCAGCTACAGCTCGTATCGCAGCCCGCAAGGCTCGCGAGAGTGTTCAGCGCAAGAACTTCATGACCGGCGGTGGTCTCCCTGGCAAGCTTGCCGACTGCTCTATCAAGGACCCTAAGGAATGTGAGATCTTCCTTGTCGAGGGTGATTCCGCAGGTGGTTCTGCTAAGCAAGGCCGTGACCGCTTCCATCAGGCAATTCTCCCATTGAGAGGTAAGATTCTGAACGTGGAGAAGGTACAATGGCACAAGGTATTCGAGGCTGAGTCTGTCATGAACATCATCCAGAGTATCGGCGTACGATTCGGCGTAGATGGTGAGGACAGCAAGGAAGCCAACACCGACAAGTTGCGTTATGACAAGATTATCATCATGACCGATGCCGATGTCGATGGTTCTCACATCGACACACTGATTATGACATTGTTCTATCGCTTCATGCCAAAGGTCATCGAAGAAGGCCATTTGTATATCGCGACACCACCGCTCTACAAATGTACTTATCGTAGCAAGGTGAGCGAGTACTGCTACACCGAGCAACAGCGACAGGCATTCCTCGACAAATACGGCGAGGGACAGGAAGACAAGAATATCCACACCCAGCGATACAAAGGTTTGGGTGAGATGAACCCAGAGCAGCTTTGGGAAACCACCATGGACCCATCCACACGCTTGCTCAAGCAGGTGACCATCGAGAATGCAGCGCAAGCTGACGAAATCTTCTCCATGTTGATGGGAGACGATGTGGAACCACGCCGCGAGTTCATTGAACAGAATGCTACTTATGCAAACATTGATGCATAAAGACCATATTAAAAGGCAGACTTTTTCTAAGGTCTGCCTTTTTTAAAATTATCCAACTATATAATCAACCTAAACAACTATCCATATATGACACAAAAAAGAATGCTTGCAATAGCAACATGGATGGCAACACTTACCGTAACACAAGCGCAGACTTTACCGATGAAGTTATGGTATAATCGCCCCGCTATTGCTTTTGAAGAGTCTCTGCCTATAGGCAACGGCAAGTTGGGTGCCCTCGTTTATGGCGGTGCCGACAACGACTCCATCTACCTGAACGACCTTACCCTATGGACAGGAAAGCCTGTCAATCCTAATGAAGGCAAAGGTTCCAGCAAATGGATTGCAACCATCAGAAAGGCACTCTTCAACGAGGATTACAAAACAGCTGATTCCTTGCAGCACTACGTGCAAGGACACAATTCAGAATACTACCAGCCTTTAGGCAGACTGAACATCAAGGATGCCAATACTGGGGTTGCTACTCAGTATAAGCGACAGTTGAGCCTTGATAGCGCTTTGGTAACATTATCGTACCAAAGAAACGGCATTCAGTTTACAAGAGAGTATTTCGCATCTCATCCCGACAAGATGATAGGCGTGAAGCTCAGTGCGTCCCAGAAAGGAGCTATCAACTGCGACATCTCCCTCACCTCCCTCATTCCTCATTTGGTAAAGGCATCCGCCAATCAACTCACCATGACGGGACATGTGACAGGTGATGAGAAAGAGAGCATCCATTACTGCACCATTCTGAAAGTCAACAACACAGATGGACAAATCTCCGCTAGCGATTCCACCTTACACCTACAAGATGTCTCCGAAGCAACTATCTACTTGGTCAACGAGACCAGCTACAACGGCTTCGACAAGCACCCTGTAAAAGAAGGAGCACCTTATCTGGAGAATGCGATGAATGACGCATGGCATCTCGTCAACTTCACCTACGATGAACTGCTCCAACGCCATCTTGCAGACTACAAGAAACTTTTCGACAGAGTGAACTTCCAACTTGCCAACGCTAAGTTTGACAAGGTTCGCCCTACCGACAAGCAACTTCTCGACTACAGCGACAACCAAGAGGTCAATCCATACATGGAGATGCTCTACTTCCAATACGGCAGATACCTCCTCATCAGTAGTTCAAGAACACCAGGTGTGCCAGCCAACCTACAAGGTCTATGGGCACCCGCCCTCTACTCACCATGGCGTGGAAACTACACCATCAACATCAACTTAGAGGAGAACTATTGGCCAGCAGAGGTAGCCAACCTCTCAGAGCTTGTAGCACCGGTGGATGGACTTGTCAAAGGACTCTCCATCACAGGAAGGCATAACGCACAAAACTTCTATGGCATCAACGAAGGTTGGTGTACCGGTCACAACACAGATGCCTGGGCAATGTCCAACCCGGTGGGCACAGGCAACGAAAGTCCTCAGTGGAGCAACTGGGCGATGGGCGGTGCTTGGCTCGTAGAAACCCTATGGGACCACTACGACTACACAAGAGACACCGACTATCTGCACAACACAGCATACCCATTGATGAAGGGAGCATGCGACTTCTTGCTCAACTGGTTGATAGAAGACCCACACAACCCAAAGGAGTTGATTACTGCACCTTGTACCTCTCCAGAGGCTGACTATATCACAGACAAGGGTTACCGAGGAAGTTCATTCTATGGTGGCACAGCCGACCTAGCCATTATCCGTGAGCTTTTCAAGAACACCATCAAGGGTGCGCAAGTCTTGGGTATCGACCAAGCATACGCAGAGAGATTGCAAGCATCCCTCGACCGTCTGCGTCCTTACCACATAGGCAAGCGAGGCAACTTGATGGAATGGTACCACGACTGGGATGACCAAGACTGGCATCATCGCCATCAATCCCATTTGCTGGGTCTCTATCCTTTCCATCAGATTTCCGTCAGCGGCACACCAGAACTGGCACAAGCAGCCACCAAGACCTTGGAAATCAAGGGTGACAACTCTACCGGATGGAGTACAGGATGGCGCATCAACCTATGGGCTCGCCTCCATCGACAAGACAAGGCTTACCAGATACTCCGCAAGTTGCTCACCTACGTAAGTCCAGAGATTTACAAGGACCGCAAGCATCATTCAGGTGGAACCTATCCTAATTTCTTCGATGCCCACCCACCTTTCCAGATTGACGGAAACTTCGGTGGAACAGCCGGCATTTGCGAGATGCTCATGCAGTGCGATGGCGACACCATGGAGTTGCTCCCAGCCCTGCCAGAGCCTTGGAAAGACGGAGAAATCAATGGTCTGAAGGCTCGTGGCAACTATTCCGTTGACCTTGTTTGGAAAGACGGGAAGGTAAAGCAAGCCAAAGTCACCAGTCTTTTGGGAGGCAAGTTAACGGTGCAATACAATGGCAAGAAGCAAGTACTGACACTCAAAAAAGGTAAATCCAAGATCCTCAAATAAAGGATACACATTCTTCTAATGACAAGAATTATCATCAGTATATTTCTAAGTTTGTTCTGGGCACTCAATTCTTTCTCACAGGAATTGGGTACCCATTGGATTTGCTATCCCCTACCCAATGATTCGTCTGAAGTCTTATTTAGTCACACTTACGTGAATCAAGGCAGACCTCAACAAGCCATCCTTTCCTTTGCCAGTCCCGGCAAGTTGAGGGTATATGTCAATGAAAGGAACATCACCCAAGACCTCTGCTTCAGCAATTCCGACACCTCCACTGTCACCATCCAAACGTATGATGTCACCAGATTCATGCGTCCCGACTCCAATATCGTAGCCGTATGGTATGCCCCTACCCCAGGGCAGCCCATCTCCAAGCAACTCTCCCTAGAGTACTACGGAAAGGACCATACAGGAAGAGACTTCTACCATAAGGCAGATGGAGAATGGAAGTGCCATCTCCTCGAAGGCTGTTACATCAAGAGAGAGGAAGAGTATTTCGATGCCCGCTCCTATGACAACAACTGGAAAGCGACGGATTACGATCGCCGCCAATGGTTATCTCCCCTTGGAGCCTTTCAAGATGAGCCACAACTCTCGACATCGGCAGACATGTATCTTTGTCGCAACAGTCATCTCCAGCAGATATTGCTCCCTATCAGCTCACAAATGACCGAGGAAGGACTTTTGTGCGACTTCGAGAGAACATATCAGGGCACCATCCGATTAACGCTGAGAGAAGCCAAGAAAGGAGAAGTGCTACAGATAGGCGGCTTGACCTATACATGCAGTGGAGAAATGGATGAGCAAGCCTTCCGCCGATTCACCTATAGTATAGACAGAAGTTTCACCATTACAGACAATCACAAGTTGAAGAAAATTCAAATCATGAACATCGAAGGCTTGGATTATTGATTCCAAAGCAACACACTATGACAGAAAGTGCCAACTTCAGAAATGTAATTTCAATCCCCCAAGCCAAGCATTACTTTGGTAGGGGCAATTACATCAACGACGCCCTATACCTAGTAGATAAAATCAAAGGGAGCAACTTGCCACAAAATTTCAAGCAAGCGAAATGCATCGTCATCTTGTTTTGCGAGAAAGGAGGATTCAAGTATGATTCAAAGGGAAGCACGATTTATGCAAGTCAAAACGACCTCGTGTTTTTCACAGATGGACAAGACATTTCTCACTTGCAAGCCCTATCCGACTCTTATCTTGGGCAAGCCATCTTCATCAGTACCAATACACTCTCCTGTATAGAGAACAGAGAATATAACGAGAACTGCCTACTCCACAGAATCCGGAAGACGAACAAGATCAAGCTTTCGCAACAAGAGATGGATACCTTCAACGATATTTTCACACTCATCAGCGAAGGAATCTCATCCCACACTAATGGTCACCAAATCATAGCCTACATCAAATTGATAATAGCCATTATCAATCTAGTGTTCAGCAAGGATTTATCATCCGACTGCCACACCTTAGATTACGAAGAACTGAAATACCAACAATTCATCAACCTCGTAGAAGAAAAACTGATTCTAAAGATTCCTATTTCTGAATATTGCCAAGAACTAGAAATATCTAAAACGCACCTTTCGCATATAGTCCATCTCTTCGCAGGAATAACTCCTCAGAAATACATCCATAAAAAACTAATCAATCGCATCTGCATCGTTGCAGAAACCACCTCAGCCGAAGCCATGCCCATATACAAAATAGCAGAACGATTTCACTTTCGTTCTGCCTCCGAGCTATCTCGCTTCGTCAAGCGAGAAATCAAAATAAGTCTTTCTACTTATCGCTGTTTAGAACCTGTTGAGCAACAGTACATAATTCATCATACCACTCTTGACCAAATCGTTTGACCAGCGGACCTTCCAAGAACCGATAGACAGGAAGGTTCAATTCCTCCCCTTTCTTGATGGCAGCCTTACAGATACGCCACTTGTTGTAGTTGATGCCATAGATGCCATTGCCGAAATGCTTGGCACGGATAGGATACAAGGCGCAAGAAATCGGCTTCATAAACTTCGACTTTCCCTCACGATAAGCTCGTTCCAAGGCGCAAAGACAACAATTCTGGATGGTATGTCCATCGTTCATGTCCTTCAAGTCCTGATAGCAAGTAAAGACACAATCCTTGCCGTTCACGATACTCGTCACCAAGTCGCCCTCGATGTCTGTGTAAGCCACACCCTGTTTGTCGATGACCGCTTGGGCAGAAGCCGAAAGGTCGTCCCATACGGCATCCAAAGAGTCCTCTATCTCCATGATTTCATCCATGGTGACAGGAGCCCCCGCATCTCCCTCTATGCAACACTCGCCCTTGCAAGCATCCAGGTCACAGCAAAATTTCTCGGTGATAATGTCAGGTGAGACCAACACATCGCCCACCTGAAGAATACGTAGTTCGTCTTTGTTCATAAATGTCTTTGTCGAAATAAGGCGACATGCCTTACCTTATTAATATCGCTACCATTGTATCGGCGTCATGCCATTCTGCTGCAAATACTCATTGCAACGAGAGAAGTGATGATTGCCAAACCATCCACCTCTGTTGGCAGACAATGGAGAAGGATGCACACTCTGCAATACCAAATGACGGCTTGCGTCAATCAACGAAGCCTTGCTGCGAGCATAACCACCCCAGAGGATAAACACCAAATGGTCTTTGTCTTTGTTGAGAGCCTTGATGGCAGCGTCTGTAAACTCCTCCCATCCCTTGCGCTGATGACTTGCCGCCTGATGAGCACGAACGGTGAGAGTAGCGTTGAGCAACAACACTCCCTGCTTAGCCCAACGAGTCAAGTCGCCCGTCTGTGGCATAGGAGTACCGAGATCCATCTGAATCTCCTTGAATATATTCATCAATGATGGAGGGAATGGGATGCCATCAGGCACAGAGAAACTCAATCCCATCGCCTGTCCCGGCTCATGGTAAGGGTCCTGTCCGATGATTACCACCTTCACATCATCAAAAGGGCAAAGATTGAAGGCGTTGAATATCAGCTTGCCCGGAGGATAACAAGGCGTATGCAAGTATTCCTCCTTCACAAAGTTGGTGAGATTCACAAAGTATTGCTTGTCAAACTCATCCCCAATATGCTGTCTCCAACTGTCTTCAATCTTTACGTTCATATAGATAATCTTTAATCAATAATCAAGTTCTCACCAGTCATGTCTGCAGGCTGCTCCAATCCCATGATGTGGAGGATAGAAGGAGCTACGTCAGCCAAACGACCATCCTTAACGGTAGCTGAGTTGTTGTCAGTTACGTAGATGAATGGAACTGGGTTCAATGAGTGAGCTGTGTTAGGAGTACCATCCTCGTTGATAGCGTTATCAGCGTTACCATGGTCAGCGATGATGATAGCCTCGTAGTCATTAGCCTTGGCTGCCTCGATTACCTCCTTCACGCAGTTGTCAACAGCATGAACAGCCTTTGCGATAGCATTGTAGATACCAGTGTGACCTACCATATCACCATTAGCGAAGTTGACAACGATGAAGTCATACTCCTGGGTATTGATGGCACCCACCAACTTATCCTTTACCTCGTAGGCACTCATCTCTGGCTTCAAGTCGTAGGTAGCCACCTTTGGAGAAGGAACCAAGATACGATCCTCACCCTCGTATGGAGTCTCACGACCACCATTGAAGAAGAATGTTACGTGAGCATACTTCTCTGTCTCTGCAGTGTGAAGCTGCTTCTTGCCCTGCTTGCTGAGGTACTCGCCGAGGGTATCCATCACGTTCTCCTTAGGGAAGAGGATGTGAACATCCTTGAAGCTTGCATCGTATGGAGTCATGCAGTAGTACTGCAAGTCCTTGATGGTGTGCATGCCTTCCTCTGGCATATCCTGCTGAGTCAACACCTGGGTCAACTCCTTGGCACGGTCGTTACGATAGTTGATGAAGATGATGACATCACCTTCCTTGATGGTACCATCTACAGTAGAGTTGTTGATTGGCTTGATGAACTCGTCGGTCACGCCCTCGTCGTAGCTTTCCTGCATAGCCTGTACCATATCGGTAGCCTGCTTACCCTTAGCGTCAACGAGCAAGTCGTAAGCTTCCTTCACACGATTCCAACGCTTGTCACGGTCCATGGCGTAGAAACGACCTACGATGCTGGCGATGTGAGCGTCATTCTTCTCACAAACAGCCTGCACTTCCTCGATGAAGCCCTTACCGCTCTTAGGGTCAGTGTCACGACCATCCATGAAACAGTGAACGTATGTCTCCTTCAAGCCATACTCCTTACCGATTTCGATCAACTTGAAGAGGTGGTTCAAAGAAGAGTGAACACCACCCGTAGAGGTCAAGCCCATCAAGTGGAGCTTCTTGCCAGTCTTCTGTGCATAGCTATAAGCGTTGATGATTTCCTGATTCTTCAAGATGTCACCGCTTTCACAAGCCTTGTTGATCTTAACGAGATCCTGATATACCACGCGACCTGCACCGATATTGAGGTGACCTACCTCAGAGTTACCCATCTGTCCGTCAGGCAAACCTACGTTTTCACCGCAAGCCTGGAGCTGAGAGTGTGCAGAAACTGCTGTCAAATAATCCAAGTAAGGAGTTGGAGTGTTATAGATTACATCCCCCTTACCATGCTGTCCGATTCCCCATCCATCGAGAATCATCAAAAGAGCTTTTTTTGCCATAATTACATAAAATAAATAAAATTCGAATTTCCGTGTGCAAAGTTACAATAAATAGAGAAAAGCACAAAATAAATCGAGACTTATTTTTCATTTCGAGCGTAGCGTAGCCCATCTTCAGATGCAATATTTCATCCATTGCCTCGTTTCTTAATTAAGCAAACGAAATCATTTATCACAAACATCCTAGCGGCTATGAGCAATAGAATTTTACAACTTGACTTCCTCAAAGGCATCCTCATCATCAATGTCATCATGATTCACTTGATATATTTAGGTGAATGCCATCCTGACTTCAAGCGTTTTCTGTTGCTCTTCACCACGCCATCGTTTTTTGTCATCTCCGGCTACCTTGCCCATGTCAACAAGCCTACTCGCCTTTTCTCGAAGAAGGTGTTTTGGTGGCTCATGCCCTATATCATCATGGAGGGAGCCTACATCGTGATGGCTTCCATCTTGCCCATCAAGGAGCATATCGACCAACTTTCCCTTGCGGTTTTCCTCGACCACCTGTTTCTGTCACCACTAGGTCCTTACTGGTATATCCACGACCTTATCGTATGCTATGTGGGATACTTTGCATTGCACAAGGCGTTCACGGCAAAGCGTTCATGGCTCATCATACCATATATCATCATCATGATCATCCTCGCCTTGTCTGTCCCTAAATATACCAGTCTTCAGAGCATTCTGTTCTTTAGTGCGGGTATCATCATCAAGCACTCCACAGATAACTTCGTCAAGTTTTTCCATCCTTCATGGATAGCCCTCCCTATCCTAGCCATCTTGTACATCTTCCATGACGACGTGAAGATGATCGACTTGATTCGCAATGTCATCATCTCCTACATAGCAATGGGCTCATTGCTTTTCGTCTATTCCTATCTCCCGAAAAAGTTCATCCATATCATCAATATGGTTGGGCGCAACACACTTGCCATACTTCTTTTTTCACCGATGTTCACCATCATCACCAAGCGTTTTGTGCCTCTTTTCTCATTCGACCCTACCACCATCCTCTTCACGGTGGTATCAGTCACCTTCTGCATCGTGGGCTGTCTCGCCGTCACCTACCTACTGGACAAGTGCAGATGCTCGTCCTATCTCTTCGGAGAAAAGCAGTATCTCAAGCTGTAAGACTGCATTCAAGAGATTGCTTGACATATGTCACGCAATCGTTTGGCGACCGCTTGACAATCTGTTGGCGACCGCCAGAAGATTGTTTGGCGGTCGCCAACAGATCTTTCGACAAATGCCGAAAGACTTGCGAGCCTAGATGCGCAGGCGAACGAACTGGGAGGCTCATGGCAAAAGGACGAGGAGTCTTTGGCTAATAGAAATACTATATTTGCACCATGGAAAGTGCACTTTTCATGTAAATATGCACCGTGGAAGGTGCATATCTTGCACAAATCTGCACTTTTCAAGGTGCATTTTATCCAAATTCTACGTAGTTCGTGACGATGTAGAGTATGCCAATGGCGACTTCAAAATTAAAATAATCACAGGATTATTTGGCGATTCCAAATAAAAATCGTAGTTTTGCACCTAGAATAACAATTATTAAAAAAAGGTAGAAGTTATGTTATTGACAAGCAACACAACACAAAATAGAGTCATTCCTTATTGGAACGAAATTAAAAAATTGAGTAGGCAAGACAGAAGTGAACTTGCTAGTCTTTTAGAAATTTCATTGAAGAACGATGAGATACATACCTCTAATGTGGAAGATTTTCTCGAAGACATTGATGAGAATTTGCTGAAAAGAGCAGCCGAAGTTGCCCATAAACAATATCTGGAGGGAACATGCACCCCCCACGATCAAGTGATGGATAAAATCAAGGAGGAAATGGGATGGAAGTGATTTGGTCTGACTTGGCATTGCAAGACCTAACAGAAATAGCAGAGTATGTGTCTGAAAATTTTGGAGATAGGGTTGCTTATACTTCTGTAGAAAAGTTACAGGAAAAGGTAAGTAGATTGAAGTTATTTCCTGAAAGTGGTGTCTTGGATAGAAAACTTTCATCTTTAGATTTTTCCGTTCATCATCTTATCGTTGAGCCAAATGTTATTTATTATTTGCTAGAAACCGACCGCATTGTGGTAATGACCATTCTTCACACAAAACGATCTACCAGATTTGTTAATTCTGTCTTGAAACGTTTCTTGGAACATTATGAATGAGAAATCTAATCGAGCTTGGAATACAAGTATTCTCCCAACAAAAGCGGATTCCCTTACGATGTCGCTATCGGCATATCGGCAGATTTGTGCTGAGGCATCCTTGAAAGATAGCCAACTCTTCCACTTCTTAGGAAGCAGACATGAAACAAAAAGTCCCGACATTTTTGGAAAAACGTCGGGACTTTTTTATAAAAACCTCGGGACTTTTTTCTCCTTGCCTGCCGTTGCATTGAAAAAGGCAAGGAAAAGAAGTCGATTACATCTACTAATTCTTTCTCAAATAATTCATCTGAACATTTACAGGGCAGGCATTGCTTGTCTTCTCGGTGTATTCAGCAACCTTGAGCGAAGCGGTTCCCTTGATGGTCTCCACATCAGTACCTACTTGGAAGAGATAAGTACCTGCATCTACCTTCCACTGGCTGTTAGCCTCATCGAAGCTGGCAAGATCGCGCTTTTCGAGGGTCATCTTCAAAGTCTGGCTCTCACCTGGATTTAGCAACTTGGTCTTGCCGAAGGTCTTGAGTTCCTTGGCTGGCTTCTCGTAAGCACCCTTTGGAGCGGTGACATAAACCTCAGCAACTTCCTTGCCGGCAACCTTACCGGTATTCTTGATGGTTACGCTAACCTCAATGTTATTGCCTTTTGCCTTGACAGATGGCTTGCCAAACTCGAAGGTAGTATAGCTCAAACCATAACCGAAAGGATAAGCCACATTCTTCTTGAAGGTATCAAAGTAGCGATAACCTACGTAGATATCCTCCTCGTGGTTGCTATAATCGTAACCCTTGATATTACCCTTGCTCCAATCCAGCAGATTCTTGTAGGTGTACATATCGTAATCCTTGGCAAAGTTGGCGGTAGATGGATGATCGGTAGCTGCAATAGGCCAGGTCATGGTCAACTTACCCGATGGATTCACCTTACCGGTCAGGATATCAGCTACAGAGTTACCACCCTCGATACCTGGCTGCCAAGCTACGAGAATCGCATCCACACGGTCTCTCCAGCTGGCTGTCTCCATCACAGAACCAGAGTTGATGATGACAATCACCTTCTTGCCCTTGGCATGGAAAGCATCAGATACACGGAAAATCATATCCTGCTCTATCTGACTGAGATTGAACTCACCATTGATCTGACGATCCATTCCCTCACCTGCCTGACGGCCGATGGTGATGATGGCTGCATCCGCCTTTGGTTCCTCGCTGGCTACACAACGCTCAGTAATCTCGATTTCATCGAGCTTTGGCTGTCCCTGATCCAAGAACCACATCATCGGATTCTTGTCTGCCTTCAACTTAGCCTTGGCATACTTTACATAATTCTGATAGATTTCTGTAAGCTGAGGAGTAGTTGCCACACCGATGTTCTTCAAACCGGTAACCATATCCACTGAATAGCCTACATTAACAGCTCCACTGCCAAGACCACCCGACATGAAGTCGTAAGAGTTGACACCGAAGAGTGCCACGGTCTTCAAGCCCTGGATAGGAAGAGCGGCATCATTCTTCAGAAGCACCATACCCTCGGTAGAACTCTGACGGGTGATGGCTGCATGAGCCTTCAAGTCTGGCTCACCACTATATTTATATCCCTTGAATCGAGGAGTCTTCACGATATATTCGAGCATACGGCGAACATTGCGGTCCACATCCTTGATATCCAGCTTGCCATTCTTTACGGCATCAACAATATCCTGTACCTGTGCAGGATAACCCGGCATCATCAGGTCGTTGCCAGCCTCAACTTCCTGTTCCAGCGGAAGGTCAGCACGCTTACCAATCCAGTCGGTCTCTACGATTCCCTTATATCCCCAGTCGTTGCGGAGAATATCAGTCAAGAGCCCCTTGTTGCCCTGGGCATAAACACCATTGATCTTGTTATAGGCAGACATGATAGTCCAAGGATTGCTCTTGCGAACCATCATCTCGAAACCCTTCAGATACAACTCACGGAGAGCACGCTGGCTCAATCGCTCATCCACCTTGGTACGGTCAGTTTCCTGAGAGTTCACGGCAAAGTGCTTGGCACTTACACCCACGCCCTGGCTCTGCACACCCTGTACAAAGGCAGTTCCGATAAGACCTGTTACAATTGGATCTTCTGAATAATACTCAAAGTTACGGCCGCAGAGCGGATTGCGATGCAGGTTCATACCCGGTCCGAGCACAACATCACAGCCATACTCCAGGGTTTCATTACCGATAGCCTCACCCACCTTGCGCACCAGGTCGGTGTTCCAGGTAGAAGCCAGACAGGTTCCAATAGGGAAACCAGTAGCAAAGTAGCTACGGCTGTCACCTTCGCGATGAGCATCGATATGAACTCCGGCAGGACCATCACACTGTACGGTAGTAGGAATGCCGAGACGAGGGATGGCTACAGTAGTACCCGCAGCACCCGGCACGAACTTCTTCTGATGTCCGAGCATAGCGCCACTGCCCACGAATCCATCGTTACCACCGCCCACCAGCATCTGGGCTTTCTCTTCCAAGGTCATCGCCTTGATCACTTCATCGATGTTGTTGGCATTCAGTTGAGGTGCCGACTGAGCCATCAGGGTTGTCGCCATGGCTCCTGTTGCTACGGTTAAAAATAGTTTTTTACAATTCATATAGTTAAGTTTTTAATTATTAAGTTCTCTAGGCATAGTGGGACTCACGTTCCTCTTAACCATCCTATTCCCAATTACTTGGCAGTTTCCTTGGAGCTACGCTTGTCTCGGCGGTAGCTACGATAGTCATCAAGAGGTATCTCCACATCTGGTTCCACCAATTCGCCTTCACGAGGCAAGGCAAACTTCTGGTACTTGATGTTCAAGCCACGCTCTATCCACATGCTCTCGTAATAAGTCTGGATAGAGAGTATCTTGCGTGTCTCCTCGTCGATGCCCTCCTGATGATAGAGGTCTTCGGTGCGGAAAAGCACAGGCAGATGATTGCCGTCCACCATATAAGTAGTATAGGTGAAGAGAAAATTGGAATCTGTCTTCAGATGGATGATTCCTCCATCTACGAGGAATCTACGATAACGATTCATGAAGTAGGTGGATGTCAATCGCTTGCGAGGGTTCTTCATCTGAGGATCAGAGAAGGTGAGCCAGATTTCCTGCACTTCATCCTCTGCGAAAAAGCGGTCGATGATCTCGATGTTGGTACGGAGGAACGCCACATTCTTCTGTCCTTCCTCTATCGCCTTCTTGGCACCTGTCCACATTCGTGCACCCTTGATATCCACACCGATGAAGTTCATCTCTGGATAGAGCTTGGCAAGTTCTACGGTATATTCACCCTTGCCACAGCCCAACTCCAAGACAATCGGGTTGTCGTTGTGAAAATACATCTCATGCCACTTGCCCTTCATCTCGAAAGGCACGTCATCTACCACACTGTATGGATATTGAAACACATTCTCGAAGCGTTCCATATCCGCAAACTTTGCTAATTTTCCTTTGCTCATTGATTTATATCAGTCACTTTTGTGTGCAAAGTTACAACAATTATATCGTAAATATACGCTTGTCAGAGGGAATTTAAGGGATTTTAAATAATCTATTCCGCTCTCACCCCGAAATACTCGTTGAGTTCTGCGATGGCAGCCCCATTCTCATTGCGCAAATCCTTGATAAGTTTGCCTTTCTCCAAGAGCAAGATGCGAGTGGAGATGTCTGCCACAAAGTTGAGATTATGACTGGAGATGATGACCGTAGTCCCCAATTCTTTACAGAAACGTAGGATGGTATGGGCGATTGTCATCTGTGAGGATGGGTCGAGATAGTTGAAAGGCTCATCCAGGAGGAGCACCTTCGGATTGACAATCATGGCTCCGATGATACCTATCTTCTGTCGATTTCCTTGCGAGAAATCTCGAAGATACTTCTTTGTTCCCATGATTTCATCGTGCATGAATCCCTCAAACTGCGCCAGTCGCTCCTGCAAGGTAGCATCATCTATCTGGTAGATTTCAGCGATGAAATCGAAGTATTCCTCTGGTGTCAAGAAGTCGATGAGGAACTTTCCATCAATATAACTGCCTGTATATTTCTTCCAAGCCTCACTCTCGTTCACCTTCTGTCCACCACTCTCCACGAAGCCATCATTTGTCTCGATGAGATCGAGCATAAGGCGAAGTAAGGTGGTCTTTCCTGCTCCATTATTTCCTACGAGACCTATCAACTCGCCCGACGCAATCTCCAAATGGTCGATGTCGAGCACGGTCGTATCATTGTATATCTTCTTGAGATTCTCTATTCTAATATCCATAGTTATATATTTTACTTTTCCATAAACGTTTCCATTCGCTTGTATCTTCTCTTGTAGAAGACGGAGGCGAGCTTGGCGATTGCCTTTTTGTGGATAGCCAAGCTGACGAGCGCCAATACTACGCTGGTAATGCACCATGCCATTTCACCTATATATATATACTCGGCAGCCAAAGCAGCAAGTGGCACCAGGAAGGCAACGGCGTAAAGGTTGATTTTCAAGTTGGCTCCCTGCATATTAAACATCGAACTGCCAAATATCTCCAATCGAGTTGAGAACAGACAGGTTGGCAAGTTGAAGAGACTGAGAAATACCGTCATGCCATAAGCGCCGATGAGCGAGAAAACCGTGACACCCACATTCATCCATATCAAAGGAATGGTAAACAATAAGGCGATGGCACTCACTATCATATAGAAGTAGAAGCAATTCCGCAACATCTGCTCTATCTTCACCGGTTTCGTCATCAAGCCTTGGAAGAAGTTAGCCTCCACACCAAAGGTCCACTGCGACAAGCACAAGGAAGGCATCAGCACGATACCCATGACATAAAGTATGGTAGAAGATTGCCAGTTGACGCCACTGCCATCATTAGGCATCAGCGCATACAAGTAAGCGTCAAAGATAAAGATGCCAGTCACGATTAGCACCATATTGCGCACACGCTTGGCTCTCATCGTCCCGATATATTGCAAACTAAAGAGGCTGACATGATGGAAGCCACGGAATCTTGACACCTTGCGTTTCTGCTCATTATAAATCTTGAGATTCCATAAATACACGATGAGACCAGCGAAAATTGCACCTGCCAAGGCAAAAAGTCCGGCATACGCCATCCCCACGGGGAAGAAGGAAGAAAGCACTAAGAAAGCAATGAGTACGATATACATTCCCATCCATCCCAATATCAAAGGCCACTTGAGCATCCACTCCGTCGCCTTGCGGAAACAGGTGATGTAGATGCCATTGATATAAGAGAAAGCTAACAAGAGCAAGAAACAAATGATGGTTTGCGGTACGCCCAACAAATAGATGAACACCGGAATCATCAGCACAGGAAGAACATAGTTCCAAAAGCTCACGAGATTGGTAACCAAGAGAAATCGGTTCCATATACGCTCTGGCACAGGTCGAGACTTCACATAATCGTCCATTGCCGTCATATCTTTCTTCATCACAAGTTTCATGAAGATGTCGGGTATGAGCATGCCGACCACCAGACCTGCACCAAGCAAAGCTGGCATATCATCCCCACTCAGGCTTCCCCCATTTTCGGTAAAGGTCACGAAGAAACTCACGCCCATCACCACATAGAGGAAGATGATATAACCTCCCACAATGGCATCTCGCTTATGGAAATTACGCCGTAGCTGCTTCCACCACAACCGTACTAATAATCTTAACATATTTCTCCTTTGTATAATGGTAACGAGCGCAAAGGTACACAAAAATCTCCTATTTCGTTTACAAAAGGACAGAAATAACGTAAATATAACAGAAAAAGCGGCATTCCCTCACGAGGATGCCGCTCATTTCTAACTAACATTAACTTAATGTATCAACTATTCATCAAAACTATTTCACTGGCAGGATGTTGTCTTCCTCATCATAATAGAGAGGAGCCACCTTCAAGCTGCGAAGCCATGTGGTATCATTGGAAGGCACACAGTCATGATGGAAGAGATACCACTGTCCCTTGTACTCGCAGATACTGTGGTGAGTCGTCCAACCTACCACTGGTTCCAAGATAACGCCCTTATAGGTGAAAGGTCCGTATGGATTGTCACCTACCGCATAACAGAGATAATGGCTATCGCCTGTAGAATAACTGAAGTAATACTTGCCCTTGTACTTGTGCATCCAGCTCGCCTCGAAGAAGCGATGTGGATCGTCGGCAGGCAAAACCTTGCCATTCTCATCCACGATGACAACAGGCTTTGGCATCTCGGCAAACTGCTGCACATCATCGGTCATCATTGCCACACGTGATGGCAACGGATTCTCCTTACCTTCAGGGAGATGCTCATTCTTCAGAGCCTTGTTGTCCTTGTACCACTGGAGCTGTCCACCCCAGATACCACCGAAATAGCAGTAAATCTTACCGTCATCGTCCTTGAACACGCAAGGGTCGATACTGTATGACTTGCGGATAGGGTCGGCATTCGGTATGAATGGGCCTTCTGGCTGGTCGGCTACTGCGACACCGAGATGGAACACACCATTGTAATCCTTCGCAGAGAAGATGAGATAATACTTGCCATCTTTCTCCACTACATCGTTGTCCCACATCTGCTTCTCAGCCCATGGCACATCCTTTACATCGAGAATCACGCCATGATCGGTTACCTCGCCTTCCATCACGTCGTCCATAGAGAGAACGTGATAGTCTTTCATCTGGAAGTGACCGCCATCATCGTCGAAGCTTTCGCCGCTGTCCCAGTCATGGGATGGGTAAACATACAGACGACCGTTAAACACATTGGCAGATGGATCTGCCATATAATCCTTTGGGAACAAATATCTTGCTTTCATTGTTGTTTATTATTTTAAGAGATGTACAATATTATCTAAAGAGATTTTACTTAAAGAGATTGACGATTTCCTTCACCACTGGCTTCACCTCGTTGTTGCGGTCGATGAGTAGTGGATAGTTGGTTCTGCCAGGGATAGGCCAGCCATTCAACCAAGAGTGACCATCGTTGACACCCCAGAAGGTTACACGGCTGATGACATCCTTGTGACGCTCTACAATCTTGAAGAGATTGAGATAACGCTGGTTGAAGAGTTTCTGCGCCTTCTTGTCAAGTCCCTTCACGTATGGATTGTACTTCTTCTGAAGTTCAAACTTCTGGCTGATTTCCGCACCACCGAATCCTTCTGGATTAGGAAGCATGTTCATATCCAGCTCAGTCAGCATCACCTTGACGCCTTCACCTGCAAAAGCCTCGATGCTCTTCTCATACTCAGCATAATCAGGATAATCAAAACCATTGTGGCTCTGCATACCTACAGCATCGATGCGGAGACCCTTCGCCTTCAAATCGCGAACCAGCTTGCAGATAGCCTCTCGCTTAGCTGGCTTCGAAGTAGAATAATCATTATAGTAAAGCTCTACGTTAGGGTCAGCCTCATGCGCAAAGCGGAAAGCCAGTTCGATGAACTCCGGACCGATAATCTTATAATATAGAGACTTGCGGTAAGAGCCATCATCCTCAAAAGCCTCATTGACAACATCCCAGCCTTTGATTTTACCCTTATAATGCGTTACCACTGTCATTACATGGTTGTACATTCTACCAATGAGCACCTCACGACTGACAAGTTTGCCATTGGCATCGGTAAACATCCACTTAGGTGGCTGAGAGTGCCATACCAAACAGTGACCGATGACGGTCTTTCCATTCTTCTGTGCCCAATCCACGAGTTTGTCACCATCGGTGAAATCGAAGCGATTGACCTCAGGATGATTCACTTCACCCTTCATACAGTTTTCTGCCACCACCTGATTGAATTGCTCTTTCACGATAGCCTCTGCCGCAGGGTCTTGTCCCGCTGGCAGACGCGTATCGACAGCAACACCTATCAAGAAGTGCTTGCCCAACGTGCTCTGCAACGAAGGAAGCACCTCTGCCTTATTACCTTTCTGGGCGAATGCCGCTGAAGCGAGCAACAAGCCCATCGCTAAAGTTGTTATCTTTTTCATAATTGTCTTATTATGATATGTATATCGTTAGAAACAGTGCGAGAAAGAATTTTCTCTCAACTACCTACTACTCTGCCTCCTGATGGCGATCCTCTATCTTCTTGTTGATGTCATCGATGACTTCATCGGTCAATTCGTACTTGGAGATAATGAACATCGCCAAACCCAAGAGGATGGCTGGGATGACGCAAACCAACCAGCGGATACCCTCCTGTGCCAAAGGAGACTGTTGCTCCAGGTCGTTCATGAAGTAAGCACCCGCAGCATTACCTACCGACATCATCGCAAAGGCGGTGATGAAGAAGAGAGCCACGATGCGGAGAGGACGGTTGTGGAAGAACTCTGTCCAAAGGTCGCTCACCTTTACATTCTTGGTCTCCTTCTCGTCCATCACCACACGCTCCTTGGTCTGAGTAAAGCAGAACACCAAGAGAGCGAAACCTACCAAAGCATAGATGAGCATGGCTACAAACCAAGCGTTGCTATCCGTAGGCAGAGAATTAGACTCCTGTGCGGCAGCAGCCTGATAGCCCGTCCAAGCGAGCACGGCACCAGGAACCACGCCACCCAATGCCATACCAGCCTTGTAGAAGATACCTGTGAGCGCATTCACGATACCTGCGATACGCTTGCCACTCGTATATTCTGCGAAGGAGATGACCTCAGGAATCAACGCCCACATATAGCCCGTAGCCACGATGACTCCAGTAGATTTGATAAACTGGGCGATATATACGAGAGTGATATGATCCTTGACTGGTCCCATCTTACTGATGAAGTAAAGCATCGCCATACCGATGATAGCCACGGTGAGGAAGATATAGAACATATTCTTCTTGCCCACCTTCTTCTTGATGGCTGGCACCAAAGGCATGAAGATGAAAGATGGCAACGAACCGAGTCCCATGAAGAGTGCCATCTCAATAGGCAGATCTTTGGCAGCAGCCAACATAGCCACCAAGATAGGCACACCAGCAGACACGCAGAGACCTCCCACGTTCGCCATAAACATACGTACGGATGTCAAAATCGTGATTTCATCGGTATCACGAGTCAAAGAGGAGTTCAATGCTCCGTAAGGCACATTAATTAATGTATAGAGCATAGAGAGACCTACGTAAGTGACGTAAGCATAAATCAACTTGATGGTGTCGGTCTGTCCCTCCATACCATTCCAAAAGCAAAGGATGGCGAGAACAGTCAATGGCAAACCTGCCAAGACGAGATAAGAGCGATACTTACCCCAACGTGGGTTGTGCTTATCGACATAGGTTCCCACCAAAGGATCCCAAAGCACATCGACCAAGCGAACCACCAAGAACATGGTGGCAGCTACGCCAGGATTGAGACCATAGATGTCTGTGTAGAAGAACAACAAGTACATACAGATGGTCTGGTAGATGAGGTTTTGCGCCAAATCACCAGAACCGAATCCGATACGTTGTAGCCAATTCAGTTTGTAGAATCCCTTAGATTCTTGTGATACAGTTGTCTGTTCCATCATATTATATTATTTAAGTTTTTCCGCTGCAAACTTGCCCATCACCTCATAGCCCTTTGGATTGAGGTGAAGCCAGTCGTCTGAATACTCCGCTTTCAAGCGTTGTGGGTCTTGTGGATCACGCACCAGCTCGTCAAAATCAATGATTTCATCGAAGCTTCCGCTCTTTCTGATCCATTCGTTCACCTGTTGGCGCATTGCCTCGTGCCAGTAAGAATACCAGCCGTTTCCCTTGGTAGGAGTAATGGTTGCACCATATACCTTGATGCCCTTTGCCTTAGCCTTGGCGATAAGCACCTTGTAGCAAGCCACCAATGTATCAGCCACATGCTCATAGTTGCCGCCACAACAACCGATGTCGTTAGTTCCTTCGAAAATGACCAACTTATCGACACCCGTCTGACCGAGAATGTCACGGTCGAAGCGTTTCATGGCAGGTTCGCTGATTCCACCTTCCACGACACAGTTGCCACCGATTCCAAGGTTGAGCACACCGTATGGTTTCTCTGCGTTCAAGGCATCAGCGAGGAAGTCTGTCCAACGGTTATGCATGTTCGTGGTCGTTCCACGTCCATCGGTGATGGAGTTGCCGAGTACTGCCACGACAGGGGTCTTGGCATCCGTCTTCACATCGATGGCAGAGAGATTGTACCAGTGATCCACGTTCTCTTGCTGGCCGAAGGCTGCATCGGCAGGACTGACTGGTTTGCCATTCACTTGCGCTACTATATAAGATGTGGTACGCGAACCACGATGCGAAGTGGCATTCGTAGGCGTTTTCTCACCATAATCAATGGTGATGGAGAGACGCTGACCAGACTTCAATGCATATTTCAACACATCCGAGTAGAGAGCTTTGCCTGGTTCGAGAACTACGTTTTTCTTGCCGCCGAACTTCAGATATTTCACGGTCTTGGCATTGATGCTGCTATTCTTGTCCTTGTCGGTATCAGCCACATAGACAGAGCAAATCTCCACAGGGTGCTTGCCGAACTCATTGCTCAGTTTGAGTCTCATCTCATTGCCACCGAAAGACACATGGACAATCTGACGGCAGGAACGATTGCTCAGGCTTTCCTTAGGCATATCACCCTTCCCCGTATATTCCACTGCGGTAGCCCATGTGCCTTTCCAAACGTTCTGCGCCTCAAGTCCAGTGCAAGCCAAGGACAAGAGAGCTACCATCAAGCTTAGTTTCTTTTTTCTATTAATCATTATTTGACTGTTTGTTATTAAGTTGTTTAACCGAAATGTCAAGTCGTTATTGTCGTTTAGCGATTGCAAATTTACAAAAACCTCCTTTACACGACAACTTTTGCAGTTACGATAACATTTCTATTTGTTTCATAAAGGCGATAGATAAAGAAAAGATACAAGAAACAAAACAAAACGACACAGAAAGATAATTAATATTTGGTCGTTTCATTCTTTTTTGCTACTTTTGCAAGCGTAATTGGATACAGCAATGTACTATTTAAGCTAGATTCATTAAAAACTACAATAAATGAAACTGACGAAACATTTGGCATTAATTATATTATGTGGCTTCGTCTCACTGATGATGTGGGCTGATGGAGGGGAGCTATATACATCTGGCAAGTTGTCAAGTTCGCTCATCAACTGCATTACGCAAGACAAGTATGGATTTATCTGGGTGGGCACGGAGTACGGACTCAGCCGATTCGACGGCTACCGTTTCACCAACTATCTCCACAATGAGAAAGACTCAACTTCCATCACCGACAACATCATCTCCAGTTTTCTCGTAGATAAGAAAGGCAACCTGTGGATAGGATGTGCCAAAGGACTGATGCGCTACAATTATGAGACGAACGACTTCACTCGTCTCAAGTTCCCCGACGACAGAAAACCTCGCATCTACTCGCTAGTAGAAAGTCACAACGGCGACATTCTGATGGGAACCGCAGGTTTCGGACTTTACTCATTGAGAAAAGACAGCAAGCGCATCGTTCACGAACGGCAATATGCCGAGCGTGAGACAGACGTCTTCTTCACCCACATCTACGAAGACCAACATCATTATTTCTGGCAGAGTAGCCACCTCTCCACCTTTTCTCGCTTCATCAAAAGTCAAGGTAAGGTGGCTCGCAAGGACTTCAAGTCGCCTTGCGGTGCCCCTATCGCCTTTATCCAACATCGTCCACAAGCCATGCTCATCGTCTGTATGTATGGCATTCTCTACTATGACTATAAGACGGGCAAGATAGGTGATGCTGGTTACGACTTCGGCATCTATAAGAATAATGTGACCATCAACAACGCCACCTTCGACCATGAAGGCAATCTCTACATCAGTACCTCTGAGCATGGAGCTTTGCTCATCAAGAAAGGGAGCAACAAGGTGGTACAGTTGGAGAACACCAATGGAAGCTTCAACCTAGGCACCGCCTTCGTCAACGACATCATCGAAGACAAGGCCCACAACCTCTGGATAGGATGCTACAAGAAAGGTCTCTACCTACTCAACCAACGCCAGCAAGCCTTCAATTCCTGGAGCTTTGCCGCCCAAAATTATATTATTGGTAGCAGCGTATCATCCATTACCCCTGGTGCCAATGGCGAGACTTGGTGTACAGTACAAAACAGTGGCGTATATTGCTTCGACCCAACAGGCAAGATTATCGCCCATCCGAAATCACCAGCTGGAACCTGTATCATCTACAAAGATCGCCGTGGCTACTACTGGATTAGCAATGGTAATGCCCTCTACAGCTACAACCCATACACGGGATCCTACCAGCAGAAACTCACGTTCACCAGCGCTGGCATCTATGGAATGACCGATGACTACGATGGAAATCTCTATATATCCGTCTATAGCAAGGGACTATATATATATAATGTGGAAAGTGGAGCCGTCAGGATACTCAATATGCAGCAGCGAGGCAACAAGGGTTACCTCTGCAACGACTGGGTAAGAAGCATGGCACTCGACCATACCAACCATCTCTGGGTAGGAACCTCCAATGGTGTATCTTGCCTCAATACCAAGACCTGGAGTTTCAAGGACTTCGGATGGAACCATCTCTTGCAAGACCATCAAGCCAATGCCATCTGCGAAGGTGACAATGGCGAGATTGTCATCGGCACAGAAGAAGGTCTCTATGAATTTGACAGGAAGAAGAACAAGCTTGTTCCATTCCCCAACGCCGAAGCTTTGAAGGGAAAACAAGTGTGCGGTATCGTCAAGGACAAGCAAGGTGACCTATGGATCAGCACAACGATGGGTATCTGGCAATACGAGAAGAAAAAACGCCATTTCATCGGTCATATCAATGGAAACGGGCTTACCAACAAAGAGTATGTATTAGGCTCTTTCATGCACGCTTCCGACGATCTCACCGCTTTCGGTACGAGCGATGGAATCACGGCTTTTTATCCAGAAGTAGTCAAAGCCAACAAGATGGAACTCGGCAATGTATATCTCACCAACTTCCTAGTGGATGGCGAGCCCATCAACTGTCATGCCGAGCGCTTCTCTATTTCATATTCTCAGAATTCCTTCACCTTGGAGTTCTCCTTGCTGAATTACAAAAACACGGACAACATCAGTTTCCAATACCGCATCAATGAGGGAAAATGGAACAGTACCAACGAAGGCGTGAACGCCATATCTTTCAATAAGTTGAACCCTGGCAAATACATCATCGAGGTAAGGGCAGCAGGCAACGGAAGCTACTCCAAGCACATCACCACCATCACCGTGGTGGTCAAGGACCCGTGGTATGCCTCCCCACTTGCTTACATCACCTACATTCTGATCTTCATCAGTCTATTGGCATACATTATATATACGTATGAACGTAGGAGAAAGGCAGACCTCGACGAGACCAAGATGCAGTTTCTGATCAATGCCACCCACGACATTCGCTCACCGCTGACACTCATCATGGGACCGCTCAACAAGTTGAAAGCTCGCCTGACAGATGCAAAGAGCAAGCAAGACTTGGACACTATCGACCGCAATGCGCAACGCCTGCTTCTCTTGGTAAACCAAATCTTGGACGAGCGCAAGATTGACAAGAACCAAATGCGACTGCACTGTCAACCTACCCAGTTGCAAGAGTTTATCAAGGGCATCACCTCCCTCTTCGCCTTCAATGCCAACGAGCGAGGTATCAGCATCAACTTGGAGGAAGAAGACAATCTGGAAGGAAAGCCTCTGGAAGTATGGATAGACCGCATCAACTTCGATAAGGTGATCAGCAACTTGCTGTCGAATGCCATGAAATATACATTTGATGGCGGCAACATCACCATCCGCATCGGAAGGGATGACAAGCATGCCATCATCAAGGTAATGGATACTGGAATAGGATTCAAAGAAGACAAGACAGACCGCCTCTTTGAACGATTCTATCAAGGCAAAAATTCCAGCGACCTACACATTGAAGGCACGGGCATCGGCTTAAACCTGAGTCGTGCCATCACCCAAATGCACGGAGGAAGCATCAAGGCGTTCAACCGTACAGATGGTATCAAGGGAGCCTGCCTCGAAGTAATTCTGCCTCTTGGCAATGCACACTTGAAGCCAGAGGAAATATTGCAAGAAGAAGACAAGGCAAAGACAGAAGAAGGCTGCAAGAAAAAACAAGCCAGCAAGAACTTCAACATCCTTTTGGTGGATGATGATGCAGAAATCGCCCAGTACATCCAGGCAGAACTAAGTGACTGGTATCGTTTCGACTATGCCCCTAACGGCAAGGAAGGACTGAAAACCTTGCTCACGGGTAAGTACGACCTTGTCATCAGCGACGTGATGATGCCTGAGATGGATGGCATCACACTGCTCAAGAATATCAAGGCAAACTCCAACATCAGTGATATTCCTGTCATCTTGCTCACCTCGAAGAGCGAGGTCGAGAACCGACTGGAAGGTTTGAAGAAAGGAGCCGACGCCTTCCTTGCCAAGCCATTCAATATGGAAGAGTTGCACATTCTCATCGACAACCTGGTAGATAACGTGCGACGCATCCGTGGTAAGTACTCCGGGGCACAAGGACAGAAGGAGAAGATAGACAAGATAGAGGTGAAGGGCAACAATGATGCTTTGATGGAACGCATCATGAAATGCATCAACGCCAACCTCACCGATCCAGACTTCAACGTAGAGAAGTTGACCGAGGAGGCAGGCATCAGCCGTGCCCAACTACATCGCAAGATGAAGGAGATAGCAGGCGTTTCCACCGGTGAATTCATCAGAAATCTCCGTTTGGAGCAAGCAGCACGCCTCATCGGAGAAGGCAAGATCAACATTACCCAGGTGGCGTACTCCGTGGGCTTCAACAACCAGACTCACTTCTCAACCATCTTCAAAAAGCACTTCGGAATGTCACCTTCCGAATATGCTGAAACAAAAAGAAACGAGAAATAAGCAGTTAGATGCATCGGATAAGGTGTTTTTTCGTACTTTTGCAGCAGAGATTTCCAAGAACAAAATCCAAACAACAAACAATCTGCAAACGTATGAAGAAATACCTTATCTCATTATTGGCGCTTGCCACTTCTATCATTATGCAAGCACAAGTTGCTCCGTCCGCCGCTTCCCAAGATGGCTCGGCACTTTGGCTCAGCAACCAAAACCTTGGCACATGTCAAGTAAGCGGAGCTGACTCCGACAACGCCACCTTGGCGATTGCTAAGGATGAGCTTAGCAAAAACTACAAGGGCAAAGCGGTCACTTTCCAAATAGACCCAAGCCTCAACCTAGGCGAAGGCTACCAGATAACCCCTACCTCCATCAAGGCGAGCCAAGCCATCGGCATTCTCTATGGCGCATACGAATTGATTCGTCTCCAAGCACTAGGCGATGCTGACAACATGAACAAGACCAAGAAGCCTGCCGTCAAATTGCGCATCCTCAACCATTGGGATAACCTTGATGGCAGCGTCGAACGTGGCTATGCAGGCAAGAGCATCTGGAAATGGGAAGACATCAAACTAGACAAGAGCGGTAAGGCTAAAAGCATCAGCAAGAACCTTCACGACCGCCTCATCACCTATGCCCGTGCCAATGCCTCATTGGGCATCAATGGTAGCGTACTCAACAATGTGAATGCCTCTCCAAAGATGATGACTGCTGAATATATAAATAAGGTGAAAGTCATCGCCAATATCTTCCGACCATACGGCATCCGAGTCTATCTCTCCATCAACTTCGCCTCTCCAATGGCACTGGGCTATACCAAGACCGCCGACCCTCTCGATAAAAAGGTACAGCAGTGGTGGCAGAAGAAAGCCAAGGAAATCTATGCAGCCATCCCTGACTTCGGAGGTTTCTTGGTCAAGGCGAACTCAGAAGGACAGCCAGGTCCTGGCGACTATCATCGCACCCATGCCGAAGGAGCCAATATGCTCGCCGATGCCCTAAAACCATTTGGTGGCATCGTGATGTGGCGTTCCTTCGTATATGGAGCCAACCACAAGGGAGAGGACCGCGTGAAGCAAGCCGTAAGCGAGTTCAAAAACTTGGATGGCAAGTTCCGTGACAATGTCATCTTGCAATCCAAGAACGGTCCACTCGACTTCCAACCACGTGAGCCATACGCTCCTATCTTCGACAACATTCACCAGACTCAACAGATGGCAGAACTCCAGATTACCCAGGAATACCTCGGACAGTCGAAGCATCTCACCTATCTTGCCCCTATGTGGAAGGAGTTCTTTGTTTTTGTAAACCCAAGCCGACTCAAAGGAATCGCAGGCGTTGCCAACATCGGCGACGATGCCAATTGGTGCGGACATCCTTTCTCACAAGCCAACTGGTACGCTTTCGGTCGTTTGGCATGGAATCCATCGATTTCATCGGAGCAAATCGCCCATGAATGGCTTGTTCAGACCTATGGCTGCAAAGACGAGAACTTCACCAAACCAGTAGAAATGATGATGCTTACCTCACGTGAGGCTTGCGTCAACTATATGATGCCACTCGGCTTGCACCACATCTTCAAGTTCGACCATCATTATGGCCCTGAGCCTGATGGTTTCATCGCCAGTTATCCGTTGGAATGGTGCCCTGTGTATTATCACAAGGCAGATGCCAATGGCATAGGCTTCGACCGCTCATCCAAAGGAACAGATGCCGTTGGTCAGTACCCAGAGCCCTATCGCAGTCTTTACGACAATATCGATACATGCCCTGAGGAATATCTCCTTTGGTTCCACCACGTGCCATGGAGCTACAAGCTTTCATCGGGCAGCACCCTCTGGCAAGAGCTCTGCATGAGATACAACATGGGTGTGGCTATGGTAGAAACCTATCGCGACTTTTGGCACACTAACACCAAGAAGTACATGAAGGGTCATGAGACGGAATGGCAGATGATCGATTCCTTGCTCAACGTACAGTTGGAGAATGCCAAGGAATGGCGAGACACCTGTCTGAAATACTTCCAGACGTTCTCTAAAATGCCAATAGAATAAAGCATTATGCGCCAATAAGAGCAAAAATGAATACGCATATCTATAAAAAGAGACACTCATACGTATAAAATGTTCTTATTGGCGTATAAAATCGTAAGTGAAACAAGAAATGAGACATGCGAAAATACTGATGACACAATATTTTCCCATGAATTGGGGAATTATTGCTACATTTGCAACCGAAAGTAAGAAGAAAATAAACCAAAACAATTAAAAACCAATTAATCATGAAACATGCAAGTACCGCAATGAAGGCCCTTGCATTGTCTTTCGCTCTGTCTTTGGCACCAATCAATGGAGCCTGGGCGCAAGGCAATGCCGTAAAGGGTACGGTAGTGGGAGATGACGGACCTGTCATCGGAGCTACCATTCGTGTGAAGGGTTCACCTAACGTGGCTGCAGTTACCGACCTTGACGGTAACTTCACTATCAACGCCCCGAAAGGTGCCACCCTGCAAATCTCCTATCTAGGTTACAAGAACAAAGAAGTAAAGGTGGGCGCAGGACATCTTGACGTCACCTTGTTGCAAGATGCCGAACTCCTCAACGAAGTGGTCGTTGTAGGTTATGGTCAGATGAAGCGTGCCGACCTCACAGGTTCCGTGGCATCTGTAGGCGAAAAAGCCATAGAAAAGACCGTAGCCACCAGTATCGACCAAGTACTCCAAGGTCGTGCTGCCGGTGTGCAAATCCAGGCGAACACTGGTACTCCTGGTGGTAGCAACACCATCCGCATCCGTGGTACAAACTCTCTCAATGCCACCTCACAACCTATCTTCGTCATCGATGGTGTTATCATCGACTCTGCCGGCGAGGACGAAGGTAACTCCAACCCACTCTCACTCATCAACCCTAGCGACATCGTGAGCATGGACATCTTGAAGGATGCCTCTGCCACCGCCATCTATGGTTCTCGTGCTTCTAATGGTGTCATCATGATTACTACCAAACGAGGACAGAGTGGCGAGGCTAATATCACATACGACGGCTACGTAGGTTGGCAGGCGATGCCTGGCAAGCTCGACGTGATGAACCTCCGTGAGTACGCACAACACTACAAGGATATTACCGATGCACAAATCAAGCCAGCTTCCAGCACATGGATTCGTGGCGACTTGATGGGCAATGGTACCGACTGGCAGGACGAATTGTATCGCAAGGCACTCATGACCAGCCATAACGTGAGCATGAGTGGCGGCAACAAGGACATCACCTATGCCATCAGCGCAGGTTATCTCGACCAAGACGGTATCGCCATTGGTTCTGGCTTCAAGCGCCAAACCCTCCGTGGTAATGTCGATGCACAAATCAAGAAGTGGCTCAAAGGTGGCATCAACTTCTCACTCGCCGACAGCAAGCAAACTACTTCTTCCACCTATAATATTATTATGACTGCGCTGACATCTCAGCCATCTGTAGCCGTACGCAACCCAGAGGGCAACTACGACGGACCAGACGACCAGTGGATGCCAGACAACCCTGTGGCTCTTGCTGAGATTACCGACAACCACAACAAGAAGACCAACTTCCGTGTCAACACCTATCTGGAGGCTACCATTTTCAAGGGCTTGACCTTCAAGACAGAGTTATCGGCTGATTACAACTTCAACAACTACTATTATTTTCAGCCAGACTATCAGTTTGGCGTAAAGACCAATGACGTGCGCTCTGGCAAGTGGACCAAGAGCAACTCCAAGTACTGGTCTTGGCGCAACATCTTGACTTACAACAACACCTTCGGCAAGCACAATGTGAACGTGATGGTAGGTCAGGAGATGAGTCACAACCACTGGGAGAACCAAGTAGGTTCCACCACAGGCTACCTCTCCAACTCAGCCACCGACATCTCTGCCGGTAGCTATGCCGACAGCCGTGCCACAGGTTATCAGAACAACACCGCCTTGTTCTCTTACTTCGGCCGTGCCTTCTACAGTTTCGACGATCGCTATCTCTTGACCGCTACCCTCCGTCGCGATGGTAGTAGCAAGTTTGCAGAAGGTCATCGCTGGGGTTGGTTCCCATCAGCAGCCTTCGCATGGCGTGCCAGCAACGAGGCTTTCTTGAAAGACAACAAGGTCATCAGCAACTTGAAGTTCCGTCTCGGTTGGGGTGCCACTGGTAACCAGAACGTTGAGGACTGGGCTTACACTGCTCTCCTCGCCACCTATACCACACCATGGGGCGTAGGCGTACTGAATGCCAACAACGCCAACCCTAACTTGAAGTGGGAGACCACCTACTCTACCAACGTGGGTATTGACCTCAGCCTCTTCAATGGTCGCATCGAGTTCATCGCCGACTGGTACTACAAGAAGACCAAGGACTTGCTCTTGAAGCTCGACCTCCCTGCGTTCTTGGGTTCAGGCGCTGGTTCTGGTTATGGTGTAGCCAGCAACCCTTGGGGTAACATCGGTAGCTTGCGCAACACAGGTGTCGAGTTTACCTTGAACACCGACAACATCGAATACAAGGGTTTCTCATGGCGTACCAACGCCGTGCTCTCCCTGAACCGCAACAAGGTAGTGTCTCTCGATACCGCCACAGGTACCTTGCCTAAGACCTTGCAGATTGGTTCTGAGACTGCCACTGTCACCAACACCATCGTAGGTCAGCCTATCGGACAGTTCTGGGGCTACAAGGTGATCGGACGTTTCGACAAGCCTGAGGACTTCTACTATAAGGACAAGAATGGCAACGTGAAGCAAGTAGCCATCCCAGAGGGAAGCAAGATTGCACAGAACGGAACATGGCTCGGCGACTACATCTTCGCTGATCTCAACAATGATGGTGTCATCAACAATGACGACCAAACCTTCATCGGCAATCCAGAGCCTAAGTTCACTTGGGGCTTCGGCAATACCTTCTCTTACAAGGGTATCGACTTGACCATCCAGTTCAGTGGTTCTTATGGCAATAAGATTCTCAACTATGGTCGCCGCAGTCTGGAAGTATCAGGTTCCACCTCCAACCTGCTCCGTTCGGTAATGGACTTCGCACGTGTAGAGAAGATAGACCCTAATGGTCCAGACGATTACCGCAACTATCATGTAACGAACCCAGAGACAATCCAGCCTCGCCTTTACACATCAAGCAACAGCAACCGCAACGACCGTGTGAGCGATGCCTATGTAGAGGACGGTTCTTACATCCGCTTGCAGAACATCTCACTCTCTTACACCTTGCCACGCACCTGGTTGAAGCACATCTATCTGACCAACGTGAAGATATACTGCAACCTCCAGAACGTAGCAACCATCACGAAGTACAAGGGCTACGACCCTGAGGTAGGTAGCCTTTGGGGCAATGCACTGATGAACGGCATCGACTATGGTCGTTATCCTTCTCCACGCATCTACACCTTCGGATTGAACGTAACATTCTAATGAAAGAAAGGAGAATACAACATGAAAAAGATATTATTATATACAGCAGCTTTGGCAGGAATCCTTTCGTTCAGCAGTTGTGCGGAAGACTTCCTCAAGCAAAAGAACTCTTATCAGTTGAGTCCTGACAACTACTACGAGTCGGACGATGCGGTGGCTTCGGCTACTTATCCACTCTACAACTACGTGTGGTATGACTTCAACGATAAGTTCTATTATGGTATGGGCGATGGACGTGCCAACAACATCACGGCACAGTACTCCAACTACATCTACCCTTACACCAACTTCACAGAGAACTCCCTCTCACAGGGTTTGAGCGAGGCATGGGGCTCACTTTACTCAGTAGTTTCACAGAGTAACAACACCATCAACAACCTCCTCACCAAGTGTACATCAAGCGTGAGCGAGACTGCCAAGATACAAGGTATTGCCGAGGCTCGCTTCATGCGTGGTTTGGCTTACTGGTACATCGGCACACTTTGGGGATGCGGTATCATCTATACCAACACCTCCGACTTGGTCAACAACTACGTCGTGCCTGCACAGCCTCGTGAGGATGTCATCGAGTTTGCCATCCGAGACATGGAATATGCTGCCAAGAATCTTCCAGCATCTCAGGGACAAGTTGGTCGCGTCAACAAATACACCGCATACGGTATGTTGAGCCGTCTCTACCTCTCCATGGCAGGCTTGACCACAAGCGGAGCTTATGATGGCACCAACATTGCCACCGACTTCAATCGTGGCACTCGCAACGAGTACTATCTCGACCTCGCCAAGAAGGCTGCCCTCAAGGTAATCAAGGAAAGCAACTACAAGTTGCTCGACAACTATGACGACCTTTGGAGTTACAACAACATCAACAACAATGACGAAGCGATGTTCCAACTCCAGTTTATCAAGGGTGATGGTGCCGGCGGTGCAGCACAGAGCATGACCCGCTTCCTCGCTTGGAGCACCATGGTAGGCGATACCAATGCTTGGGGTGGAGCTACCTATTGCTCTTACGACCTCTGGAACGAGTTCTCCAACTATGACGATGAAACTCTTGACACCAAGGCTATGGTAGATACCAAGCGCCGCCACAACTCCATCGCTTTCTATGGCGAGTCTTATCCGGAGTTGAGTGCCGACCCTAGCGATCCATACGTATATGGTGTAACAGAAAGTCCTGGTTCTCAGGGTGCCAACATCAAGAAGTATGTCATCGGAACCAAGAAGGTGAATGGATTCAGCGTACCAAACAACTCTGGTATCAACACCTATATGATGCGCCTTGCCGAGGTATATCTCAACTATGCAGAGGCAGTACTTGGCAACAACGAGAGCACAACCGACGCTGATGCGTTGAAGTACTTCAATGCCATCCGCAAGCGTGCAGGTATGCCAGAGAAGAGCAAGATTGGTTATGAGGACCTTCGCCATGAGAACCGTATGGAGTTTGCCTTCGAGGGCTTGTATTGGTACTTCCTCGTTCGTCAAGGATATTATCAGCAGCAGAAGATTGTGAACTACTGCAACGACCAGAACCGCAATGCTAGCTACTTCGAGAGTAGCACCAACACTTATAAGTTGAGCAAAGACTACAGCGCTCCTGGTCCTGGTGTGGCAACCGCTACCGCCAAGAGTTTGACGCTTCCTATGGCTGATACCGACCAGACCAAGAACCCTAACTTGAAGACTGATGCCGATGGCAACATCAAGACCGTGAAGTATGAGTTTGGTGAGCGTGAGGTGGACGAGGCAACCCTCTTCGACTAAATCACAAACCCGCTTATGGATTCAAGACGAAATCAGTCTTACAGTTATATCATTAACAGATTAAAACGATGAAAATCATGAAAAGATATATATATAATAAGGTGGAGAAGATGCTCAAGGGCTTGGTTCCCCTGATGTTGCTCGCCATCGTTCCATCGCTCACCTCTTGTAACGACGACGATGACTGCCAATCTACCACCATGACCATCAACAAGGTCTTCCTGGAAGATACCAAGGCTGAAGATGGCAACTACGACCGTGAGGTAGAGTTTGCTCGCCTCGGTCAGACCCTCCGCATCGAAGGTTCTGGCTTCTCAGGCTTGAAGAAAATCTATATAAATGGTTTCGAGACTTACTTCAACAATGCGTTGATGACCGACAACAACATCTGGGTGACCCTCAACAGCAAGACCCCAGTGGCAAAAGCAGACGCTAGCGTACGCAACACCATCCGCTTTGTGAAGGATAACACGGAGACTACTTATCAGTTCACCATCCGTGCCGCAGCTCCTGTTATCGCAAGCATCGACAACACCTTGCCACAAGCAGGCGAGACCGTCAAGGTATCGGGTGCCAACCTCGATGGTACGACCAAGGTTACTCTCCCTGACGGAACAGAAATCACCGAAGGCATCGTCAACGACGATGAAGACGGCGAATGGTTCACCTTCACCATGCCTAGCGGCGTAAGCGAGGTAGGTGGTAGCATCACCACTGAGGGAGCCAATGGTACCGCCATCTCTCCTGCCTACTTCAACAACAACAGTTGCTACGTCATCAACTTTGACGGCAAAGGAACACAAGGCGGTTGGAGTGCCACCTTCTCTGCCGAAGACTTGGTAGATGATCCATTGAACTCAGGACGTGGCAAGGTCATCCAAATCATCCCAGACAGTTACCTCGCCGACAATCCTGACGGAGTGAAGGCTGGCGTAGCAAGCATCAAGGGATATTGGACAGCCGGCAATGATGATGCCGACGATGACTGGAACCGCATGACCAGTTTCATACCAGGCACTACTCCACTCGATTCCGTAGCATTGCAGTTTGACGTATATTGTCCAGAGGAATGGGACTTGAGCGGTCAGATTGAGTTCACCCTCCAGAACAACCTCTCCAACTATGGTTATGGTTCTGCTTGCACCAAGTACAACAAGGACTACAAGAACCAAGGATATGCTTGGGTGCCATGGCTGGACCGTGAGACAGGCAAGCACAAGGCGTTCACCACTGGAGAAAGATGGCAGACCATCACTATTCCACTCACCGCATTCGGTAACTACACCAACGATGAGTTGACTTGGACTTTCCAGAATGTCATCGACGACAAGAACGCAGGAAGCTACAGAAACTTCGGTATCTTATTCTGCAATCCAGACTTGAAGTGGGACACTGAGGCAGAAGACCCAGACTATCCATCACAGCTCTTCAACAAGAAGATCTACCTGGACAACTTCCGCATCGTGCCTATTACAGCCATCACCGTCTCTGACTATTAATCAGAGGAAAGGCATCAGATTTATTAATCTTTAAAAGAGAAAGAATAATGAAAATCACAAGAATCATCATTCCAGTAGTAGCATCCGCGATGCTACTCACTGGTTGCGACGACCAAATCATGCAATGGGGCAAGCCTGGCGACCACGCCGACGTGACCTCTGCAGACCTTCCTCTTGCCGTGAAGGAGGTAATCGCCAACTACGACAATATCAAGGACTACGCCAGCCAATATACCCCTAATATGATCATCGGTATCGGTATGGGCGCAGATCTATACGTGAACAATGAGAAAGGCGAAGGCGATCTTATCAACGCCAACTACCAGATGTTCACTCCTGGCAACGCCATGAAGAGCGATGCCATGCTTGGCAATAGTGGAACCATCAACTTCGCTACTGTCGATAAACTCTTGGCATCCATGCCTGAGGGCATGAAGCTCTATGGACATAACTTCTTCTGGCATACCCAGCAGAACCAGAGCTATCTCAAGTCGCTCATCGCTCCTACCCTCGTGGTGGAAAGCAGCAGCGACATCCAAACCATCATCAAGAATGGTGACTTCGAGAAAGGCGACAAGAGCAGTTGGAGTTCTTGGGGAAATAATAGCACTACAGAAGCTTGCGCAGAAGCTGCCAAAGAAGGAAGCTATGGTCTCAAACTTGTCAATCCTAAGGATGGCACTGACTACTATGTAGCCCAGCTTGCACAAGACCTAGACAATGTTTTGGAAGTTGGCAAGACCTATACTATCCGTTTCCAAGCAAAATCATCAGTTGCAGGCGATGTTTTGCAGTTCTGCACCCAAAACAGCAAGGACTATTCTGGAGAAGGCTATCACGCATTCACTGTTGGTACCGACTGGACCACCATCGAGTATGATTATACTTGCAACAAGGAGAACATCAATCGCATCCTCCTCAACTTTGGAAAGGTGGCTGGTACATTCTATCTCGACAATATCGAGTTCGGTATCAAGCAAGAAGACCCAATGGACAATATCATGGCAGGCGATGCTTCCGACTTCGAAGGTGGCACCACTGGCGGTTGGGGCTCTTGGGGCAGCAACAAGGAAAGTGCCGAAGTGGTAGAAGGCGAAGGTTATAAAGATACCTACGGATTGGTATTGAAGAACAAGGGAGACGGCAACGCTTGGGAAGCTCAGTGTGCTTACACCTTCGACGATGCCCTGCAAGCTGGCAAGAAGTACATCATCCAGTTCTATGCCAAATCAACCTCTACCGCAGGTGAGTTGCAATTCCAGTATCAGAATGGAACGACTTATCAATCCCAGGGTGGTTACAACACATTTACCGTAGGCAAGGATTGGACCAAGTGTGAATATGAGTTCACGCCAACTCCAGAAGATGCCAACCGCATCATCCTCAACTTCGGCAAGGTGGGCGCCACCTATTATCTTGACAACATCAAGTTCGGTCTTGCCAAGACCCAAGGTTCAGAAGCAGGTGCCAAGCAGTTGATTTTCCGTGCTTACGGCAAGAATCGTCGTGCAGCCAGCAAGATGTATTACGTATTGAAGACCCCTGCAGAAAAGCAGGCTGCCCTTGAGGGAGCCATGGAAGCTTGGGTAAGCGGCGTAGCCAACCACTTAAAGGAAAAGGGTGTTACTCCTTACGGCTATGATGTAGTCAATGAACCTATCGCTGATGGCAGCAACAAGTTCCGTGGTCTCGACGAAGGCATCTTCGGTACCGACGACGATGCAGCACCAGAAGAGACTGTAGCTGATGGTTTGAGCCTGAATTGGGGTAACAACCACTGGTATTGGGGTTACTACGTGCCAGACTATCATGTCAAGGCATTCCAGTTGGCTCGCAAGTACTTGCCAGCAGAGACCAAACTGTTCGTCAACGACTACAACTTGGAGACCTCTCCTAAGAAGCTCGAAGCCCTCGTGAAGTTCGTCAACGAGATTGACACCAAGAACGGCTCTCCTATCGTGGATGGTATCGGCACACAGATGCACGTCACCCTCTCCAGCAGCGACGATGCTACCAAGAATTCCGAGAACATCGCAGCCTTGAAACAGAAGGTAGATGCCATGTTCCAGACGATGGCAGCCACAGGCAAGTTGATACGTGTCACCGAGCTAGACATTGCTCTTGGTGCAAGTTCTCCATCAGCCAACCAATACAAGGCACAGAGCGATTGCTATCAGATGATCGTGGAGTCTTACAAGGCAAACGTTCCTGCAGCCCAGCAGAGCGGTATCACCATCTGGAGTTTGTCTGACAATGAGGCTGAACATGAGTACTGGCTAAAGGGTCAGGTGCCAAACCTCTTCGACAAGGACTACAAGCGCAAGTGGGCTTACAAGGGCTTCTGCGATGGTATCGCAGGCGAAGACCTCGGCTTGAAGTTCGGAGGTGACGAATACAAGGCATACTACGAGAAGAACAACGTTTCTTCAAGTGTAAGCAAATAAGAATAGATTAAAAGCAATAAGATAAAAGGTGTGTCCACTGCGCTCGGAGAAGAGCGACGGGTGGACACACCTTTATATATATTACGCTTGATAATAAATTTCATCTTCTGCTTCGTTTGGCTTACAATACCCCGCATCGGCAAAGATGCCTAGGAAGCACAAATCTTCATCAAGTTCTGGCCAATGTATGCCATATCTACTAAGCAGAAAGTCTTTTCGCTGCCCTGGCGTCGCACAGGCCAGCTTAGCCCAACGGCTGAAAGGATAATTTGCTTTCCAGCCATTTTGAGTCTCAGCCCAAACATGAGCCTCATCCACCCAAACCTTATTTACTCTGTATAGTTCCATACTTTTTATTTTTGATTAAAGTATTCTTTCCACCTATCAATAATCACTTCTTCGTTTTCAGAAATAATTGATTCTATTAGTGCGATGTCATGCTTCTTAAAACCATGATTATACACTTGCGTCAAAGGTGACACATTGTATTTTGCCTCATTCCCATCTTTGATGATATGAACATGAATGGGAGTATGGTCGTTCGAATAGAACATAAATCTAAAACCGAAAAAGATGAATATTGTTGGCATAATTATTTTTTGTAGCAAAGATACATTATTCTTTTGAATCAAGCAAGAAAATCTGTAGAAAATTTTAGTTTATTCTTTTCAGATATTCGTAATCGCTCCAAACCAAATAATGTATCTTCTCGATTCTTCTATAAATGACATAGATAGAAGCTGCAAGCATCATCAAAAGCAAAATTATTACTATAACCTAAAATCCGCAACTATCATCCAATACACGATTAAGGGTAGATTTATGAGTC
>SAMEA104315437__coassemble_137_pt1 | contig 85666 bp, 73 predicted proteins | sample SAMEA104315437__metabat2_high_PE_027 | metagenome-assembled genome bin SAMEA104315437 (sample SAMEA104315437) | gut metagenome | biome: Monkey gut; feature: monkey-associated habitat; material: faeces | place: China | collected 2013
ATGGTGAAGACTTCAAAACAGAAGGCAATCCGCCAAACATCACAATGACTGAGCCTGCAGGTTACTACCAGGTAGATGTAGACTTGTCTGCCAAGACTTACACATTGACTCCAATCACTACTATCGGTATTATCGGTACTGCTGCTCCTAACGGATGGGACAGTGATGTAGATTTGACTTACAATGTGGAAGAGCGCTGCTGGGAAGTCAAGGACATTGAGCTAAATGCTGGCGAATGTAAGTTCCGTGCTAATGATGCCTGGAAAATGCAGTGGGGATATGATGGTGAGAAGTTTGTCTTCTCTAACAATGCTCCTGCTGTACAGTTCGTGCCAGAAGCAGGTACATACGACATCAAGCTCTATGCTTGGATTACTGGCTATGCCAAGTGTGAATTCATCAAGAAGTAATCATCAAGACTTCAACAAATAATCATTAGAGGGTGTGTCAAAACTCATTTTTTGAAAATATGAACTTATAATTTGAAATTTGAGCATCCTAAAAGACTAAAGAAAGGGCCGTATCATTACTCAATACAGAGTTTGATACGACCCTTTTAAATATTATAGTTATAATCTGTAACTTTGAAAAGTAGTCATTTTAGTTTTGACACACCCTCTTTTTTTCTTTATCATCATCCCTACATTTTTCCCAAAAACCTTGGAAGTTACGAGGAAAAGTCGTATCTTTACGGCGAATAAGTACAACTTTTATATTTTTGTGAATATGAGAACAGGTGACAAAGTATTAATATCTCCAGACTTGACACATGCCAAAGACTGGACACAGGGCGAAGTGATTTACAGAAATACTATGGCGAACCTTACAACAAAGCTTACTACGAAATAAAAGAGCTTCTAAAAAAGAATGGTTTCGAGTGGGTGCAAGGCAGTACATACATGACGATGAATGATGATTTGACTGCACTTGTAAACCCTCAAGCATTCCACTGTTGCTCCACATGCATTTACAGAACAAGGGCTTTACATGCTTGCCACAATACTGAAAGAAGATTTAGCCATCAGTACCACCATTGCCATCATTGATACTTTCACTAAACTTCGCAAGTTGGCAGAAATAGGCGACCTCCGCAAATTTTCCCGTGAGGAACTTGAGCTTTATGACGAGGACATCAAGAATATGCGTGATATATATGCCACCAGAAAGTTTGATGAGAAGAGATTACCAGGCGGTTCTTGCATTCCGAGAGTTGCCTTTTCAGTGCTTTATTCCCCTCTTGCTAGCCATTTAGCAAAGAAGCGGTCGCTGACAAAGTAGCCTTTTGGTGTCTTGTTGACTAATTGCTTGTCCACTAAAGCCTTCAGGGCTGTCTTTACGCTGCTGGTGGCAGGTAGGTGGTGGGTTAAGATGAACTGTTGACTAAGTGGGGAGGAAACCATTTGCTCCTTGGCAATTGCTAACAAGAGTAACTGCTGGTTTTCGGTCAGCCATGCACAATAGTTTTGGTATGCCATGGCTTGCTCCTCTATCAACTCTTGAATCACTTCATCCACTAAGTCCTTATTGATATGCTCATCACGATGTTCGTAAATACCATGTAGGATGGCTTGTACATACCAAGTTACGCTGTCGGCTTGCGAGTAGATATAGGTGAATGTGTCTACATCCACTTCTCGTTTTTGTGACGACAAAAGACGATTGGCAAATGATAGATAATTTGACACGGCGATACATGGTAGTGACATGACAAGGGAACTTTGGAAAAATGGGCGATTCGCCGATAAGAACATCTCTTCCATCATGTGTTGTTGACTACCAGAGAATACAAAATATACGTTCGGGAGGAATTGGATGTATGAGCGTATCAATGCTTCGACACCATCCTCAGGATAATTCAATATCTGCTGAAACTCATCAATCGCCACGTAGCATCGTTTTCCAGATTGCTTCATATACTCGAAGATTCGCTTCAAGCTCTCACGTCCCTCGCTTGGTTTGATGTCCAAAGAGAAGGTTGGAATACCAGTCAACTCGTCTATGGTTAGTGTAGGTCGCCAACTACTAAAAAACTCCTGGACTTTTCGCAATGCTACTTGTGAGACAGTATCAAGCTTTCCGATGATTTCCGAAGCCATCAGTTGCACCATTTGCTCCAAGTTCTTGGTGGCAAAAATGTCTAGGTAGAAGCATTTCACATCTGGATATTGATCTTCCAATTGATGGAAAACATGATGTATCAATCCCGTTTTACCCATACGACGAGGTGCGACAAGCGTGATATTTCGCTCGTTGTGGAGCGAAATCATCATCTTCTCGGTTTCTTTCTCACGGTCGCAGAAGTACTCTGCGCCTTTGTATCCATACATCACGAAAGGGTTGTTGATTGTTGCCATAATCTTATTGCGCTTTTTACGTTGCGCAAATTACGCAATAATTATCGAGACTACCAAATGTTTTCAAGTTTTTTAATATTAATTCCTACTTTGACATTTGGTGGTTACGATAATTTGTCGTATATTTGCAGATGAAATGTGGCATTTAATAAAATAAGATATTATGGCAGAACTGAAAGACAGATACATTCGCTTCGACTGGGCTATCAAAAGATTGCTCCGTCAGAAAGCCAATTTCGGAGTGCTGGAAGGATTCCTCACAGTATTCTTGAACGAAGAGGTGAAAATCTTGAAAGTTCTAAAATGCACTGAGAACCATAAATATTTTGATTTCCTTGATGTTGCAAACAGAATAGACTTAAAAGTTGAAAACGATAGAGGAGAAACTTTGATTGTAGACATTCATGCATTTAGAAAGTTGCATTATTTTGAAACTTCATATTTTAGATGGGACGAATCTATTTTTAAGCACATCAACCTGGAAAACAGTTATAAGGAGGTGAAGAAGGTCTATTCCATCTGTATCCTTTACTTTGATTTGGGCAAAGGTTCTGACTATATCTATGTGGGGCAGAACAGTTTCGTGGGGCTACATACGAAAGACCAGCTTATCATCAGCACCAAAGAAAAAGACAATATCGTAAGAAAATCACCTTCAGAGATTTTCCCAACCTACATTCTCGTTCGTGTCAACGAATTCAACAGTGTGGCCAAATCGCCATTGGAGGAATGGGTTTACTATCTCAAAAATGGGATTATAGCTGCCGACACCAAGGCACCTGGGCTTCAAGAGGCTCGTGAGAAACTGAAATATTATGAGATGTCAGATACTGAGCGCCACGCATACGATGAGCATCTTAACGCCATCATGATACAAAATGACGTGCTGACAAATGCTAAACTTGAAGGTCGTGCAGAAGGTCGTGCAGAAGGCATAGTGGAGGGAGAAGTAAGAGGAGAGGTCAAGGGTAGGGCTAAAGAGAAGAAAGCTATTGCTCTCAGCTTGCTAGCTCAGAAAGTTTCTGCCGAAATCATAGCACAGGCTACAGGATTGAGTGTTGAAGAAATCAAAAAGTTATAATGACTAGGCGGCTCTCTTATCGGGAGCCGCCTATTTTTCTTTATCATCATCCCTACATTTTTCCCAAAAAACTTGGAAGTTACGAGGAAAAGTCGTATCTTTGCGGCAAATTAGAAATAACATTAAAGTAAAGCAATATGGATGTATCTATAAATAATATAACAACAACTATAACTGTTCCGCAAGTTGACTTCAACTTATTAAAGGAACTGGCAAAGAAGTTTAGCTGGGTTATTCAAACCGAAAAGAAAAGTGGAATTGAAGAAGCCCTAGAAGATGTTAAAGCTGGCAGAGTATATCATGCAAAAGATGCTCACGACTTAATCAAACAGTGCTTAGAATGAAATACTCTATTGACTTTACAAACAAATTTAAAAAGTCTTTGCGAAAAGGAGTGAAACGTGGTCTAGATCCAGTTCTCATTGAAAAAGCAGTAGAAAAACTAGCCAATGAGGGTAAACTGCCACCATCATATAAATCGCATAAACTTCATGGAAACCTAGAAGGGATATGGGAATGTCACATAACCCCTGATTGGTTGATGCTGTGGGAACAAGACGATAAAAAACTAACCTTGCTGTTTCTCAACAATGGAACCCATAGCGATTTGTTTTGACTATAATGTATTATTGCTGGCAAAATGCATATAAAAACATTGTATAATAATTATTCTAACTGCCATTATTCGACAAGCACACGGAGGCAGAGTGTATGGATATAAAACTTTTCCACCCGAAATCATTGCGGGTTTCAGAATAAAGTAGTATATTTGCATGCGAAATGCTTTAAAAGAACGATTATGGAAATAATGAATAATGATTTTTGGAAGAAACGCGAAGCAGCCATGAAACGTTTTATGGCTGCCAAAGAACGTAAAAGGCAAAGAATGGCAGAGCTGGAAGCATTGCTCCGCCAAGAATAATATTCCGTCAACTGCTTAATCTCCGTCTTTCTGCCTACGATTTGCTCCATAACTGATAACATTAACTATTAATTACGTTGCAAATTTAAGGAAAATATTTGAAAAAGCAAGCGATTCTTTAGCCAAATCGAACGATTTTAACTCGATTTGGCTAAAGTATAAGCGATATTTAAGCCAAATCAAACGATTTTAACTCGATTTGGCTAAATGATAGAAGTACAACATCCACTGCATACAATGCAAACGTTTGCACTGCATATTCACTTGATTTGCATCAATTAATGATACAAGCTAATTAAAATAATAGTAACTTTGTCAACGTAATAACAACACAAACCTACGATAAAAATAGATTAACAATAAATATATTAACATGAAGAAATTATATTTCATCCTCCTCGCCGCAATGGCACTCACTCTCGGAGCTTGTTCAAGTAGTAACGACCCTGATATACCAGAGCCAACACCTACACCTACTCCTACCCCAACTCCAGAACCAGAACCTACCCCCGGTCTGACTTCTCAAGGATGGCCAAGCGACTATAGCGGCGTTATGCTGCAAGGATTCTCATGGGATTCTTATAATGAATCACAATGGAAGGTCTTAGCCAACCAAGCCGAAGATATGAAAAACTATATCGACCTTGTTTGGCTTCCACAAAGCGGGAAATGTGCTGAAACAGTACAGGTAATGGGCTATAAGCCATATTATTATTTCAATCAGAACTCTTCTTTCGGAACAGAGACAGAACTCAGAAACCTGATTACCAAATTTAAAGCTAACGGTATCGGTGCGATAGCAGATGTTGTCATCAACCATCGCAACACAGAGGGCTGGTTTAACTTCCCTGCAGAGACATACAAAGGTGTGACCTATCAGATGCTGCCCACCGATATTTGCAAAAATGATGATCAAGGAAAAACTGCAACTCAAGCAGCAACCGATGGTGTAAGCCTCAGCAACAACAACGATGAAGGAACAGACTTTGATGACTGCCGCGACCTGGATCACAAGAGCGCAAACGTACAAAAGATTATGAAAGCCTATGTGGATTACCTCAAGAACGATTTAGGTTACACTGGTTTCCGCTATGATATGGTGAAAGGTTTCGATGGCAGCCATGTTGCCGAATATAATGATGCCGTAGGTGTAGAATATTCTGTTGGCGAATATTGGGATGGTAACGAAAAGATAGAAAGTTGGATAAAGAGTACCAACAAGAAGAGCGCAGCCTTCGACTTCCAGTTCCGTTATAATGTTCGTGACGCTATCGGCGTAAGAGATAATAAGGTTGTTGCAGCTCCAAACTGGACAAAGTTGAGCAGCAACGAAAATCTTATGCACGATGCCAATTATCGTCGTTATGCAGTTACTTTCGTCGAGAATCACGACATGCAATTCCGTTCTGAAAAGGAGCAGCTGGATCCTCTTAAGCGGGATACGCTTGCAGCCAATGCCTATATGCTCGCCATGCCAGGCACACCATGTATCTTCCAGCCACATTGGAGAGATTACAAGCCGGAGTTGAAGGAGATGATTGCTGCTCGTAAATATGCTGGTATCACCAATATGAGTAATTACGCAAACAAGAAATGCCAGAATACTTTATATGTCAATGAAGTGACTGGTACGAAGCACAAACTTCTTGTGGCTGTAGGTAAAGATGCTGATAAATATGCAGGAGAAACAGGCTATACAAAGATTCTTTCTGGTTATCACTATGCCTATTTCCTCTCTAATGATGCAGAAACCTCTTGGACCGACGTGCCTTCTGGCTCATACGAGGAAGGTTTCAAGACCACACTTACTGCAGTCAGCCAGACAGAGGGAGCCAAATTGGTTTATACCTTGAACGGCTCTACCCCTACTGCAAAGAGCACAACTGTAGAAAGTGGTAAGGAAATCAGCATCAATGGTACTTGTACCTTGAAGGTTGGATTGCTTGTGAATGGTGAAGCTAGAAATATCGCCACACATCAATATACGATTGAGAAGTTCAAGGCATATAAATTTATGATTTATGTGAATGCCGATGCAGTGAAATGGAGTCCATTATACTGCTATACATGGAAGAAAGAACCAGCTGTAGAGTGGCCAGGTGAAAAGATGACAGAAACAAAGACCATTGGTGGAAAGACATGGTACTACAAGGAAGTCAGCATTGATAATGCAACCGAGTTGGTAAATGTCATATTCAATAATGGTACAGGTACAGATAAGCCGCAGACTGTAGATATAACAGGTCTCACCAGTACGGCTTACTTTGAAATAGAAGCATCCAAGGAAGGAAAAAACTATAAAGTGAAGGATGTTACAGCAGAATACAATAAATAAAGACAACATATAAGAGTTGCATACGAAACTGTCCGCCTATGACGGTCGGCTGTCCTAACTGAACAGTCTGACTGCCGTAGGCGGACAGTTTGGCTATCATAGGCAGACAGTCTGCACTATATGACGAGCGGTCATTTGCTCCTTATTCTAGCGAAGCAGGGATCTCGCCTTTCTATCTCACACCTCACTAAGTATGCATTAGCACACTATCACACAAGAAGTTACGAGAGTGAGATATGGTGTTCGACACCTCACTCACACCACACAGCACATAAGCCACTATATATCAGAGAATTACATATCACTCAGTGTGGTGTGAGGTAGAATTTACGCCCCACGCTCTATCCTCAGCACTTGGTCGCAATACTCCACAACGGCAGGGCGATGGGTGATGAAGATGATGGTCTTGTCGTGGGAAGACAAGATGTTCTGAAGGAGCTGGCGCTCCGTCTCAGGATCCAAGGCACTCGTAGCCTCATCAAAGAGCATAATGCTACGATTGCGAAGAAGGCTGCGAGCAATGGCAATACGCTGGGCTTGTCCCTCGCTCAATCCCCCACCCTGTTCACTACAGATGGTATCCAGTCCTTGCGGCAATTCCATCACGAAGTCGGCACAACTCTTGTGCAAAGCCAATATCATCTCCTCATCAGTGGCATCAATCTTGCCCAATCGTAAGTTGTCACGGATGCTTCCGCTCATCAACGTATTGCCTTGTGGCACATACACGAAGTTGCAGCGATGGCGAGAGGAAAGTTCCTGAATTTCATATTTTCCATCCGACACATTATTATATGTATAGGAACTAGCATTGACTTCTATGCCAGAAGTATTTTCATCGGAAGGCATCGTATGATATATTTCAACCTTTCCTTCCTGCGGATGCAACAAGGCAAGAATCAAGCGAACGAGCGTGGTCTTGCCTGCTCCCGTCTCTCCCAAGATAGCTGTACAACTGCCTGGTCGGAAATCGAAGTTTAGGTGATTGATGACATAAGGACGAGTTTTTTTGCTAGAAGCTGCCCCATTCCGAGTATCACCATTCTGAGCAACACCATTCTGAGCAACACCATTCTTTGGCAAATTCTCCTCATATCTGAAGCTGACATCCGTCAGTCGGATACCACAAGGCGATGCCACCTCTATCGGTTCGCCTTGTTCTTCGAGAGGGTCCTCCTCTAACTCCATCAATCGCTCTGCCGCCGTGAACACACCCACGAAGGCTGGCACCAACTTGGTAAGGTTTCTTGCCGGAACCTGTATCTTGTTGACCAACTGCAGGAAAGCCGTCATGCCACCGAAGCTCAACGTACCGGCACTCATTCTGATCGCCGCCCAAAGGAAAGCGATGAGATACCCCAAGGCAAACCCGAAGTTGACTATCAGATTACTGAACACGCTGAACATCGTACGCTTCACCACGTGTCCACGCAATTCCTTCTGTGTGTTCTCAAGTTTATCCACCATCGCATCATCCTTTTCCAAGGTCTTGATGAGCATGCGATGCTGGATGGTCTCCTGCAGCACACTCTGCACCTTACTGTCAGAATCACGCACCAGACGGGTCAGCTGGCGCATCTTTCCCACATAGATTTTGGAGAAAGCTAAGAAAATCGGAATCATGATGACGATGACGATGGAAAGCACCTTATCCATCGAGAAAAGATAGAAGAAAGCACCGAGAAACATAGCTAACACACTCAGCGTATTAGGGATGGTCTCCGTCAAGAAGTTGACCACCGTGTTTACATCCGTCTCCAGTCGGTTGAGCACGTCACCCGAATGCATTATTTCCCTACCGTGCCATTCAGAACGGAGGATACGGTCGAGCATGCGCTGCTGCATACGGTTTTGTGCCTTGATACCTAAGAGATTGCGAATCCAAATAGAGGAGATATTGAGAGCGAAGTCGGCAAGAATCAAGCATCCCATCAAGCCCACAGCCCAATAGATGTCACCCTCCACGGTATGAGAAGCCACATCTATGGCATGCTTTACCGCCCATACCTGCGCCAAACTCACACCCACCGACAACAAGCCTATGGAAGCATTGAGGACTGCCTGCAACTGGTTGCCCCGCCATGCCTGCCAAAGCCATATCAGCAAGGTCTTGACATTATACTTAAACTTCGGTACTTTAAACATATTTCTCTTTTCCTTATTTGATTCTACTACCATTCTAATGGCATTCTAACGACCATTAAAGCTCTATTAGCGGATGCAAATATAATGGAAATCATCGAGAAATACGAGGAAAAGAGAAGGAAAATATACGATGATGGCACTTTTTCGCAAAAAAGTTACTTTCCCTTTGATACTATTCTCTCCCTATTGCGTATTAAAATAAAACTTTAAAAGAGAGAATATGAACAAAAAGAAACTTTTGGCCGCACTATTCGGTCTATTTATTATCCCTACCACTATGCAGGCACAACTGTTGAAAGGTATCGTCAAGGCTGACAGCATCAGTGATATGCAAGTCACCTACTACAAGGACGGCAACATTCTTGACGCACAATACAAGGAGGTGACTCCCGACAAGAATGGTATCTTCACATTCGATGGTCCTATCCCTGCAGAAGAAATGGATGTAACCGTGCAAGCCGACAACGACATCTTCGGTGTCCACTTGCAGAAAGGCAAGACTGCCGTCATCACTATCACACGTAACAAACAAGGTAAGCTGGAAGCTAAGCTCAGTGGAGACAATGCAGTAACTAGCCGTTTCTATAATACCTACACCATGGCATACGACATGATGAAGTATTGGTCGCCAGACCCATCCGAGGCAAAGACCAACGCAGAGTTTTGTCAGTTGTTGGAACAAGAGAATGCCAAGGTCATCTCTGCCCTCAAGACCTTGAAGAACAAGAAACAGCAAGAGTACTACACCAAGTTGAGCAAGGGTATGTACACTTGGACTAAGATTCGTCTCATCATGGATAGAGTCTTCGATGAAAACAAGAACCTCATCGATGACCCCGAGTACGTCAGTCTGACCAAGGACATCGACCCCAACGATGACATCAACTTGGTTACCAACTTGAGCAATGCTTGGCTTACCTACAAGGAAGAACAGTTGAAAAAAGAGTTGAACGACACCACAAAGGGCTATCTCGCCACCATGAAGTTCATCGAAAAGGAGATTACCAACCCAAAGTCTAAAGCCTTGCTTACCCACATGTTCGTGTACGGCTACTCCATGCAACCTACCGGCGACATCAAGACGATTTGGGAAGCATACAAGGTTTTTGCCAAGGACTATCCTGCAGTCATCGCCAAGTATGAGCCAATGATCAAGACCGCCATGAAGTCGTTCAATGGCAAGCCTCTCCCTAGCGACCCTACCCTGGAGGCTCCAGACGGAAGCACTTGCAAGTTGAGTAGTCTCTATGGCAAGCTCACCTATATAGATATGTGGGCAACTTGGTGTGGTCCTTGCTGCAAAGAGATTCCTCACCTAGAGAAAGTGGTAGAGAAATACAAGGGCAACGACAAGATTCAGTTCCTAAGCCTCTCCATCGATACCAACAAACAGGCTTGGCTCAACAAGTTGAAGAAAGACAACCCAGCATGGCCTCAGTACTTGATGCCTGAGGAAGACGCTAACAAGTTGATGAGCGAGATGGGTATCAATGGCATTCCTCGCTTCATCATGCTCGATGAGAAAGGCAACGTCATCTTCCCTGATGCCAAGCGTCCTTCCGACCCAGAACTCATCAATGACATCGACAACAACTTGAAGTAAGGTTGACTTCAACTACCCATCAAGTATCTTAAGATTAATGCATTTTCTATGATAGAAATCAAAGACGAGCATATCAGTACCATGTTACTGAAGAAAATCATCGGTTCCATCTCTCATAACGAGGAGATGGAACTGGATGCTTGGCGCAAGGGATCAGAAGAAAACGAAACCTTGTACCAGAAGATGCTCGACCATGAATACATCGAGCGTCAACTCCGCCAACGTTCCCTCATCAACACGGAGAGACCTTTGGCAGAAATGCTTCAACGCATCACTCCTAACGATTTTACAAATGGTGCTCTGAGCGATTTGTCAAGTGATTATAGCGAAGCACAAACCACATACATCCAAAATCACGCTCGTTCTTGGCGCAAATGGATAGCCGCAGCTGCGATAGTCGCACTCGCCATTATCGGTGGCAATATCTTGTGGCAACAATATACCCAGACGGAACAGCAAGAAGTGGCAGCCCTCATTGCCCCAACTACCGACTCCTCTTTCACTCCTGGCGAGAAGAAAGCCGTACTCACGCTAGCTGACGGCAGACAAATTGCCTTGGGCGACAAAGCAGGCAAGGCTGAGCCATCGCTTCTAGACAAAGCCATCGCCAAGATGAGTGGAAGCGAGAAGCAACTCTGCCTCGACATCCCGAAAGGTGGAGAGTTTAAGATTGTCTTGGACGACAGCACCGAAGTATGGCTCAACTCCGAGTCAAAGCTCATCTATCCTGAGAAGTTCTCCGACAAGGAGCGCCGTGTCATCGTCAAAGGCGAGGCTTACTTCAAGGTGGCACATGAGTCCAAACGCCCATTCCGTGTAGAGACCGATGGACAGGTAGTGACCGTACATGGCACTGAGTTCAACGTGAAATCGTACAAGGAAGACAAGAACGTGCTCACCACCTTGGTAGAGGGAAGTATCTCGCTGAGCAAAGCTAACGGAAGCGGTGAGGTGATGCTTCGCCCTGGACACCAGTCACAGTTTAGCAAGCAGGATGCCTCCACCACCGTTCGCACCGTCAATGCCGAGATGGTGACGAGTTGGCGATACGGCAAGTTCGTCTTCGAGAACCAGACCTTGGAGGAAATCATGCAGGAGCTGAGCCGCTGGTACAATTTCAAGTATGAATTCTCCAATAACGACTTGAAGCAGATAGAGTTCATGGGCAGCATCCCTAGATACTCCCAGTTTGATACCGCCCTCACCATTCTCGAAAAGAGCGGCGGCATCCACTTCAAGCGACAAGGCAACAAACTGAGAATCATGAGATAAGACGCATGAGACAACTAAAGATCCTTAAAAATAGACATACACAACATGAACATCAATATGAATATGAAAAGAGAGATTATTTTATGGTTGATGGCAGTGACGTTCGCACTGATACCTATCAATGGTATCGCCAAGAACTACTCTGTCAACTATCAGAAAGCTACGTTTGAGCAGGTCATCGCCGACTTGCGCAAGAAGACAGGCTATGAGTTTGTCTATCAGAAGAACGTTATCAAGGACGCAGGAGAAATTACCTGCAAGTTGAACAATGTCAACCTCCAGCAGATACTCAATCGTGTCATTTTGGAGGAGGCTGAGCTAGACTACGAGATTGTTGACAAGACCATCGTCATCAGCAAACCCAAGAAGGAGCTTCCTTATTTCAAGAAGGTCATCACGGGCTATGTCACCGATGAGAACGGAGAGCCATTGGTGGGTGCCAACGTGAAGCAACAAGGCTTCAAGAATGGTACCGTCACCGATGTGGATGGTCAGTTCGTCATCACCGTGGAAGGCAAGAACCCTCAACTGCTTGTTTCTTTCATTGGCATGAAAGACAAGGTACTTACAAGCAAGGATTTGAGAAAGCATGTGGTTGGTGTAGCCTTGGAAACCGACGAGATCATGATGAACGATGTTTTGGTGACTGGTTATCAAAATATCAAGCGCAAGAGTGCCACCGGTTCTTACCAAACCATCTCCGCCAAGGACATGAACGCGCGATACACCGGTGACATCGTGAGCAACTTGGAGGGCAAAGTGCCAGGACTCGTATCTTATGACAATGGTATGAACGGCGATGGCGAGCAGAAGATCACCATCCGTGGTGTCGGCTCTTTCCAAGCCAAGACCAATCCTCTCGTGGTTGTGGATGGACTTCCTATCGAGGGTAGCATCGAGACCGTCAACCCATACGACATCGAGAACATCACCATCTTGAAAGATGCCGCAGCAGCCAGCATCTATGGTGCGAGAGCTTCCAATGGTGTCATCGTCATCACCACCAAGAAAGCTAAGGAAGAGAAGGTGGAGATTGACTTCAATGCCGACCTCAGCATCAGCGAGAAACTCAACTACGACAACTTCCGCTGGGCAAGTGCCGCACAGATTATCCAGTTGGAGCAGAACAACTTCAACTATATCAAGAATGCGGAAGACCCATCTGCCTTCAACTCACTCCAGCAATATTACACCAACCGTCGTAGATCGCTCAGCCCTATCAGCCGTTTGCTGATGGACAATTATACCGGTGTGCTCAGCGATGCCGACCTACAGCAACAGTTGAACCTGCTCGGTCAGAACAACTACCGCAAGGAATGGCAGGATGCCTACGAGCGCAACCAGATTACCCACCAGTACAATCTCGCCATCCGTACCAATGGCAAGTCGCTTAATTCCAGCATCGTATTGAACTACAAGGGCGACAACGATGGTATGGTAAAGGAGAACAACAATGCCTTCCAGTTCAGTTACAAGGGTATCTTGAAAGCCACCAACTGGCTCAACCTCACCTTTGGAGCCAATGTGTTGAGCGAGCGTTCCAAGACACACATCTACAATAGTTATAACAGCATCAACTCTTTCATGCCATACCAGAGCATGTACAATGCCGATGGCAGTTTGGCACGCATGGAGGCTGATGTCTATCTCCAGGAACCAACTTTGCAAGACCCTCAATATGGATTCAAGGATGTAACCTACAACGCCAAGGAAGAGGTGGGCATGAACTTCAACAACAGTCGCCGCACCAACATCCGTTCCTTCGTACACGCAGACTTCACCATTCTGCCAGAGTGGAAAGCCAGCGCACAGTTCCAGTATGAGGACATCTACTATAAGAACGATGCCTACCGTGAGGGCAACTCCTATGTGATGCGCAACCTCTACAACCTCTATACCGGCATGACAACTAGTACGGAGTATGATGAGGACTTAGACGACTATGTATCAGTTCCTAGCGTCAAGCATTACATCCCTAATGGCGGTCAGCTCAATACTACGACCGAAGAGGGAGCCTACTACACCTTCCGTCTTCAGACCGATTACAACAAGGTATTCGCCGGAAAGCATGAGGTAAGTGCCATCGCAGGTTTCGAGTACCGTCAGTCAAGATACAAAACCAACAATAACTTCTTGTTGGGGTATGACGACCAGACCCAGACCAACAACCAAGGTTTGGTAGATTTCGGCGAGTTGACCAAGATCGCAGGACAGCAATCTGCATTGGGTACAGACTACAATATGTATGGTGCTCCTACAGGAGATGACTTCAGTACCTCTGATGTTTTGCACCGCTTCTATTCACTCTACTTCACAGGAGGCTACGTATATGACAACCGTTATGCAGCCTCTGTATCCTACCGTGTGGATAAGACCGACCTCTTCGGTGCCGACCCTAAGTTCCGTGGTCGCCCATTATGGTCAGTAGGTTTGAGCTGGAATATGCACAACGAGGAGTTTATGAAGAACTTGAAGTGGCTCAACGTCTTGAAACTCCGTGCTAGCTATGGTCTCACGGGTAACATCGACCAAAACGTATCCTCTTATCTCACCGCCAAGATAGGTGTGAACGAAATCAATGGTGGCAAGGTGGCTACCCTCAACACACCACCTAACGACCAGTTGCGCTGGGAGAAGACAGCTTCCTTCAACTTCGGTGCCGATTTCTCTATGTTCGACAACCGCCTCTATGGTTCGCTCGACATCTATAGCAAGAAGGGCAGCGACCTGCTCACCATCACCGACCTCGACCCAACGACAGGTTGGAACCAGTTGACCATCAACAATGGTAAGGCTACCAACAAGGGATTTGAGTTGCAACTCAATGGAGTCATCATGCAGCCAAAGAGCAGAAATGACTTAGGTATCAATGCAGGCTTCAACATTGCCTATAATAATAATAAGGTGACGAAGACCACCCACAAGCCAGCTACTGGCGAGGAGGCTCTGAACACCAACACCTTGCATGAAGGCTACCCTATCCACAGCCTCTTCTCTTACAAATTTGCAGGTATGTCCAACAACGGAACCACCCAGTCTTACTCTTGGCGAGGAGCCGACGGCGAGGTTCATACTTCCGACATCGCCAGTGGCGAGTTTAAGGTAGAGGATGCCGTATTTAGCGGTGGACTCGACCCTAAGGTGACCGCCAGCTTGATTCCAGAGATTACCTATCGTGGTTTCTCCCTCTCTGCCATGTTCGCTTATTATGGCGGTCATTATATGAGAGCTTGTGTCAACGACTGGAGTTCTGATGGTTCTGCATACGGTTATAACCAGAGCGAGATCAACATCCCTGCCGCCTACCTCAACTATTGGAACAGCAGCGACAAGACACTCTATCCTGCCAATGGTTATCTCGGTGGAGCCAACATTACGGGCAATCCTCAATATATGGATACCAACGTAGTGCCAGCCGACTATATGAAGTTGCGCAACATCGTCTTGGGCTACAGCTTCTCTCGTGGCATCTGCAACAAGTTGGGCATCAACCAACTCCGTTTCAGATTCCAGATGAACAACGTAGCAACATGGACGAGAAACAAGTTTGACATCGACCCAGAGGCCAACAACCCTGTGACCGGCATCGACCAAAACAAGACTCCACGTAGCTATACGATGAGTCTCTTCGTCAACTTCTAAGAGAAATAGGCAAAACTAGAAACATAAACAAAGAAACAAGGAATATGAAAAAGATATTTATCATGGCTTTGTCTGCCATCCTCCTCTTGGGAGCCTGCGATGACAAGCTAGACATTGTTCCAAAAGGACAGACCACCCTATCCACCGTGAATGACTTGGAACTGCTGCTCAACCAGGAGTACACCCTCTCGGTAGAACCTTACTCCGACCTGGGTATGATTTGCAACGAGTCATTGAATGGTATGCTCGCCAATGTGCAAGAGATGCTCTCACAAACCAACACGCTCAACTATGCCAACTTGACCTACGATGAGATGGTGGATAGAGCTACACTTGCCCAAAGTGATACTCGTTACGAAGACATCTATAAATATGTAAACTATATGAACGTCATTTTGGACAAGATAGATGATGCAGAAGGCGATGCCTCACGCAAGGCTACCATCAAGGCACAAGCAAAGGTCATCAGAGCCTACTTGCATTATCTCGCTGTCAACATCTATGCAGCTCAGTATGATGATGCAACCGCTGCGACAGAAGGTGGCATCGCCTACGTTGACGATGCTGACGCTTCTACCCAAAAGCCAAAGTTGACCATCAAGAAAGTATATGACAAGATGTTGGCAGACTGCTCCGATGAGACCATCGCCCAGTTGCCAGCCCAGGCTTCCGATGTGTTCCATGCCTCCCAAGCCACGGGTTATGCCATTCGTGCCAAGATTCTCTTCCAGATGAAGCACTATGCCGAGGCCTTGCCTTACGCCGAGAAGGCTTTGGAACTCAACAACAAGATAGAAGACCGCAGCAAAGTGGCAGAAAACATGTCTTGGAAGTTAGACCAAGACAGTCCTAACAATCTGCTCGCCATCAAGGGAGTAGGACGTGGCTGCCCTATGTTTGAGACCATCTCTGCTGAGACTGCCGCTAAATTTGAGGAAGGTGATTATGTGAAGAACTATGATATGTCGGCTTGGAGTGCCATATATGGTAGCATGATGATTGGAGTACAAGGTTGCGAGGTTTGCATGAACATGACAGCTTGCACCACAGCCTACGGCATCACCGTGGAACGCACTTATTACTTGGCAGCAGAATGCCTCATCCGCACAGGTAAGATTCGTGAGGGTCTCGCCATGGTGGACAAGGTAAGAGCCAAGCGAGTAGAGGATTACCAGAGCTATGCCAGCTTGTATGACGAGAATCCGATGACCGAGCAAGAGGCGATGGCTTTGCTCCAAAATGCAAAGTGGATAGAGTGCTTGGGTTCTTACGAGAACTTCTTCGACTGCAAACGTTGGAATACTGAGGATGATTACAAGCAGACCATCACCCGTACCCTCGTATTAGGTGGCGGAATGCCAGACTTCGGTGGCGATGATGGTGATGAAGACTGGGATGAGGAGAGTCTTGACGATGGAGATGGCGATGAAGATCCAGATGTTCCTGCCACTCCAGCAGAAACAAAGACCTTAACGATTGCTCCCAACTCTCCACTTTGGATATTGCCATTCCCTGCCAATGCTGTCAGATACAATAGCACATTGACACAGAATTATAAATAAAGAAGAAAGGCTTATCCTAGAGCCATCAAGAGGCAATAGGATAAGCCTATATTACAAAGTCCATTCATCAATGTGACAAAACAAAGAGTAATAACAAAACTTGATTATAACTCTCATCTTTTAACTCTTGGCGCAAGAGCTCGACCATTCGAGCCTTGCGCTTTTTGTATGATACCTCGGCGATACCCAAAGCCTGGGCAGCCTCAGCATTCTTCATTCCTTCCACAAAACTCTGACGGAACACCTCCCGGTAAATCTCCGGCAAGTGTTCTATCGCATCATAAAGCAGCGTGAGCGTTTCCTGTTCGATGATGCCCCGAAGCATATCCTCGCTCCCTTCATTCAAGTCCTTGACATAACGGTCTTTCGCCTTGCCTTTTCGCAAGACTGTCACCACCTCGTTATGTACACAGACATACATATAGTTTTTCCACTGCATCACGCTCTCCATCTCATTGGATCGGAGATAACATTTATAGACAGCATTCTGCACGCAGTCCTCGGCAAGAAACGCAAAGTCTGCGCCCAACAGTCGATTGGCATACACCATCAACTCTGGGTACATCAAGCGATAGAACCGCGCCAGTTCTCCCTGCTTGAAGTCGGCAAAAATCTCTCTATAAACGTTCATAATTCCTTTATCTCGCTCTTTGGTCGGCTCCCCACATCAACTTCTCTCTCAATGTGGAGAAGTATCTCTGGTTGCGCTGTTTCACAATCTTGATGCAATGGGCAGCACGGCGGATGACGAGGCGAGTTTCCTCAGTCATGCGCTCACTTCTACCATCTATCGCCACCAAGTAGTTGTGGCTACGGCTCTCAATGTCAAGCGTAATCTCCGCCGTATCATTGATAACGATAGGACGGATGTTCAAGCTATGGGGAGCCACAGGAGTCAGACAGAGGCTACCACTCTGAGGAATGATGATTGGTCCACCATTGGAAAGATTGTAAGCTGTGGAGCCCGTAGGGGTAGAGACGATGAGACCATCGGCTTGGTAAGTAACCAAGAACTCGCCATCCACCATCGTTCGGATAGAAATCATGGAGGCATCGTCACGCTTCAATACGGCGATGTCGTTGAGGGCGAACGGATTACCAGCCAGCACACCACCCTTCGCTTCCACTTGGATGACGGCATGCTCCTCTATCTGGCACTCACCGGCATAGAGACTATCCAACGCCGGCTCTATCTCACTAGGCAAGACATCTGCAAGGAAGCCCAAGCGTCCCATATTGATACCGATGATCGGAGTACCCTTGGCACCCACACGGCTCGCCGCCTTGAGGAAGGTACCATCACCACCCATGGAGATGACGTAATCGACATCGAAGTTGTAGTCCTCGAAGACTCCAGCGACATTCAACTTCAGATGTTGCTCACGTGTCAGGAAGTCATAATAGGTACTTTCCACATACACCTCAGCCCCACGCTTGTCGAGATAATTGAGGATGATTTCAATGGAAGCCGACTTCTTGGCTTGGTATTCATTGCCAAATATGGCGAATTTCAAATGTTGCTCTGCCATTTATTTTGTAGTTTCAATTATTATTATTACTTTTGCAAAAGGGAAGCTAGAGGCACACTTTCATCCTGCATATAACAGCGGAAGTCCCTTTACGCTTGCAAAATTAACAATATTAATCGAATAATACGACAAAAAAGGTATAAAATTATGGCTAAGGTATATGAATTTCTTGCCAACGGCTTCGAGGAAATCGAAGGTTTGGCTCCTGTTGACATCCTCCGCAGAGGGGGTGTAGATATCAAGACTGTCAGCATCACGGGCAGTGAGTTTGTGGAAACTTCCCACGGCATTACCATCAAGGCTGACCTCAAGTTTGAGGATATCCATAACTTCTCGGATGCGGATATGCTGCTTCTCCCTGGTGGTCTTCCAGGCAGCACCAACCTCAATGAGCACGAGGGAGTGCGCCAAGCTCTCATCGCCCAAAACAAGGCAGGCAAAAGAGTAGGTGCCATCTGCGCCGCTCCTATGGTATTGGCTAGCACAGGCATCCTCGATGGCAAAAAGGCCACTTGCTCTCCTGGCTTTGAGCGTTATTTCGGAGAGAGCACTACTTACACTGGCGAACTCTTCCAGGAAGACGGCAACGTTATCACGGGTGAAGGTCCTGCCGCCACCCTCCCTTACGCCTACCAGATTTTGAGTTACTTCGTAGGTACAGAGGAAGTAGCAAAGCTACAGAAAGGCATGCAGTACGCTCACCTGATGGAGAAAAGATAATATGGATTACGTTATCATAGTAGCCGGAGGCAAGGGCCTCCGCATGGGAAGTGAGATTCCCAAGCAGTTTCTGCCAGTGGCTGGCAAACCTATCTTGATGCGCACCATCGAGCGTTTCCACGAGTATGATGCCAACCTCAACATCATCTTGGTATTGCCAGAGAGCCAACAGGCTTATTGGCACCAACTCTGCGAGGAACATCACTTCGACATCCCACATCAGATAGCCAATGGAGGCGACACTCGTTTCCAATCTTCCAAAAACGGACTCGCCCTCATTCCTGACGACGAGGACGGAGTGGTAGGCATCCACGATGGCGTGCGCCCTTTCGTCTCCACCGAAGTCATCTCGGAATGTTACGAGGCAGCACGTGAGGAATATGCCGCCATCCCTGTCTATGCCGTAACCGACACCTTGCGCTATATCGACAAGCGTGGCGGTGGCAAGAACGTTCTTCGTGACGACTATCGCATCGTGCAAACCCCACAGACCTTCGACATCGGTTTGGCTAAGCAAGCCTTCAACCAAGGTTACAAAGAACAGTTCACCGACGATGCCAGTGTAGTGGAAAGTCTCGGCTGCCAAGTGGCAATGGTGGAGGGCAATCGTGAGAACATCAAGATTACCACCCCATTCGACATCAAGGTTGCCGAAGCATTATTATCTGAATAATGAATAGTATTCTAAATCAAGACATCATGTACCTACCCGGCGTAGGTCCCAAGAAGAAGGAGATACTGAGCAAGGAGCTTGGTATCAACTCTTATGGTGACTTGTTGGAATACTATCCTTATAAATATGTAGATAGAAGCAAGATCTTCCACATCAGCGAACTGACCCCCGATATGCCCTTTGTGCAAATCAAGGGTAAGATACTGAGCTACGAGGAGTTTGACACCGGCAAGCGCAACAAGCGACTGGTGGCTCACTTCTCGGACGGCTTCGGTGTGGTCGATCTGGTATGGTTTCGTTCGTCTCAATACATCATCAAGACCTACAAGGTGGGCACGGAGTACATCGTCTTCGGCAAACCTACCGTCTATGGCGGTCGCTACCAGTTCTCCCATCCCGAGATGGACGATGCCAGCAACCTCCAGATTTCCGAGATGGGGATGCAACCTTATTACAACACCACCGAGAAGATGAAGAAGTATGGTTTCAGCTCTCGCACCATCGAGAAGTTGACCAAGACCTTGGTGGGCTTGTTGCCTCCCCTTCCCGAAACCCTCCCCGACTTCATCGTGGGTCGCCTGCACCTCATCTCCCGAGACACCGCCTTCCGATTCATCCATTATCCGCACTCCCACCAGGAGATGCAGAAGGCACAGGTGCGCCTCAAATTCGAGGAACTCTTCTATGTGCAACTCAATATATTAAGGTATGCGAGCGACCAACGACGCAAGTACAGAGGCTATGTCTTCAATCGCATCGGCGACATCTTCAACGGCTTCTATGCCCACAACCTCCCCTTCGAGTTGACGGGGGCACAGAAGCGAGTGATGCACGAGATACGTGCCGACATGTGCAGCGGTCGCCAGATGAACCGCCTCCTGCAAGGTGATGTCGGTTCGGGCAAGACCCTTGTGGCACTGATGACCATGCTCATCTCCCTCGACAATGGTTTTCAAGCCTGCTTGATGGCTCCTACGGAAATCCTCGCCGAGCAACACCTCCAAACCCTCCGTGACTTCCTGAAAGATATGGATATCCGTGTGGAACTCCTCACAGGTATCGTGAAGGGCAAGAAGCGTGAAAACATCCTGAAAGACCTCGCCACAGGTGACATCCAGATACTCGTGGGCACCCATGCCATCCTCGAAGACCCAGTAGTCTTCTCACGCTTGGGCATCGCCGTCATTGATGAGCAGCATCGCTTTGGTGTCGCCCAACGAGCCAAGCTATGGGCTAAGAGCGAGAATCCACCTCATGTGCTTGTGATGACCGCCACTCCTATTCCTCGCACCTTGGCGATGACTATCTATGGTGACCTCGACGTGAGCGTCATCGACGAATTGCCACCGGGCAGAAAGCCGATTCAGACACTCCATAAATTCGACAACCAACTGACGAGCCTCTACCAGAGCATCCGTCGCCAAATCAACCTTGGCAGACAGGTGTATATCGTCTTCCCCCTCATCAAGGAGAGCGAGAAGAGTGACCTGAAGAATCTCGAAGAGGGATTCGAGACGTTGAAGGAAGCCTTCCCGGAGTTCCGACTCAGCAAGGTACATGGACAGATGAAGCCTGCAGAAAAGGAGGAGGAAATGCAGCATTTCGCCAAGGGAGAGACCCAAATTCTCGTTGCCACCACCGTAATAGAAGTAGGTGTGAACGTACCGAATGCCTCCGTGATGGTCATCCTCGATGCCCAACGGTTCGGTTTGGCACAGCTCCACCAGCTCAGAGGACGAGTAGGCAGAGGAAGCGACCAGAGTTATTGTATCCTCGTCACCAACTACAAGCTCTCCGAAGAGACCCGCAAGCGCATCGACATCATGTGTGACACCAACGATGGTTTCCGCATCGCCGAAGCCGACTTGAAGTTCAGAGGTCCGGGCGACCTAGAAGGAACGCAACAGAGCGGTATGGCTTTCGACCTCAAGATAGCCAACATCGCACGAGATGGACAAATCGTTCAACTGGCACGCAAGGAGGCTGAAGCCATCATCGAAGCCGACCCGAAGTGCGAACTGCCACAAAATGCCTTGCTATGGAATCGCTTGAAGGAGTTGAAGAAGACAAACATCAACTGGGCGGCGATTAGCTAATGCCGATTGCTCCTTATCACATCAGCCATCCTATCACATCAGCCATCTTATCCCATCTATCACTAACAAAAGAACAAGCATCATGGAAAAGAGAAATACAGAGAAGAACCCATCTAAAGCAAGCAACCTTTCGGAAAGTACTTTCGCCGAAGGCAATCTCTTCGGCGACTCCGAGATGCAGAAGTTGGCTGAGGAAGCCATCCGTGCCAACAACGCCCCACACCGAAAAGGCAGAAAGCGCTCCACCAAGACGGAATCCCGTCCACCTCTCTCTGCTGAGAAGATGAGAGAGCTATTGGAAGAGATCCACGAGATAGAGACACCTACGGGCATCAAGTACGTCAACCTACGCTTGACCAAGCGAATGGTCATCGGCGTGAGGGAATCATCGGGCAAGGAGTTCACCATCAATCTCGACGAGCTTTATGATGCTTACTTGCATTGCTTGCGCTTCACCAGTCCTGAGGTGAAGCGACATATCTTTATGGGACACTCGCCTGCCGTGGTCCTCCTAAAGCTACTGAAGGAAAAGGCTTCTGCCAACCCATAACCGCTACACAAGTAAACCCATTATCGCCACACCAACCCACAATGCCCCTCTATGACGAGAAATTGATATACATCAAGCGAAAAGTTACTTAATAAAGGTTAAACCTCTAGATTCCACGTTAAAAATCAGCCAATTGGTGTTAATGTGCTTGGTAATCTGAAATATTTTTGCTATATTTGCAACGTCTATATAACAAAACCGCATATTAAGGCACTTGCTTTAGCGTTTTTTGGAAACGGAATGCCATTTATTTGTTCCGTGTCAGCAAATGACGAACCTAACAGGATTATTAATTAAAAAGTATGAGTTTTACAAAGAAAATAAAGAAGATTACCGCAGTGGCATTGTTGGCGTTCACAGCCGTGCCTGTGTTTGGACAAGACCTCTTGGCTCGCCAGGCACCAGTTGACCATCGAATGAAGTCACTCGATACACTTGCGGTATCTCACTATCGTATGATGGAGGACAAAGAGAATCCAGCAGCGGAGCTTTACCAAGACTTCTCCAACAAGTACGCCCACAAGGCGACTACCCTCCCCGATCACTTCCGCATCAATCTCCGTCACTTCTGCATGCCAACTCCTAGTCGCGTTGTCACTAGTAACTTCGGTTACCGTGCTAGCTTTGGCCGCCAACATAAAGGCATGGACATCAAGGTTTATGTTGGCGACACAATCCGCGCAGCCTTCTCTGGCAAAGTTCGCATCGTAAGATATGATGGTGGTGGCTACGGCAAGTACATCGTTATCCGTCACAACAATGGATTGGAGACCATCTATGGTCACTTGTCTAAGCAACTCGTAGAAGAAAACGAGGAAGTAAGAGCAGGAGATGTTATCGGCTTGGGTGGTAACACAGGACGAAGCACCGGTTCTCACCTCCACTTCGAGACTCGTCTCTGCGGCGTAGCCTTGAACCCAGCCCTCCTCTTCGACTTCCGCAACCAGGATGTCACTGGCGACTACTATGACTTCAACCGTGACACCTACGAGCGTGAATCAGCTGATGCCAATGCTGCTCGTGGCAAGATTGGAAATGGTAGATATACTCGCGAGGAAGTTAATGGTGGCGAGGTTGGCAGATACAATGCCAGCGCTGGTGCCGAGAAACTTTACCACAAGGTTAAGTATGGTGAGACCGTCAACAGCATCGCCGAGAAGCGTGGCGTGAGCGTTGACCAGATTTGCCGCCTCAATGGTTACAAGAAAGACAAGAAGTTGACTCCAGGTCAAATTATCCGCTACTCATAAAGCAGTTTCTTCTCAATGAGAAGAGTGTTTAGAAAACATATTTTCCCACATAAACTAAAGCGAGGTCTTCTCACGGAGGCCTCGCTTTTTATTTCGCTTGCCGTACTATATCTCATGCTGCTTGGCATATTAGCTAGCTTACTATACCAAGCATCTCCTTGCTATAGCAAGCAAACTTCTTCATCTTAGGACATAACCTTCATCACCCTAGGGCATAAGCTTCACGAAGCCTATAGCATAATATAGTTTCTAAGTTAGATTCCATGAAATCTAACTTATATTTAATAAAATTCAAGTTGGATTTCACCAAATCTAAGTTCGGATTTATAGTATGCTGTAGGGCTCTGCAGGTTTGTTCCCATAGCACTTCGCATTTGTTTCCCTAGTGCATCGCTTTTTTCTCCCGACACCCCCTCGCTCTTCTTCTATACAAGAAAAAAAATGAAACTAATATAAAAGCCCCGGTGCTGTGAAGCATCGAGGCTTTGCTTTTTATTTGTGTTCGGCTATCATAATTGCCGAACACAAGTATTATTCTATTTTTACAAGATGCCGAACAATCTCAAGACATCATTCAGATTGGCTACCACCAAAAGCAAGAGCAAGATGGCGAAACCTACATACTCGGCACGCTCCATAAACTTATCACCAGGCTTTCTGCCCGTGATAATCTCATAAAGCAGGAAGAAGACGTGACCTCCATCCAAGGCTGGGATAGGAAGGATGTTCATGAATGCCAAGATGATACTCAAGAATGCGGTCATCATCCAGAACGCATGCCAATCCCACATAGATGGGAACAAGCTACCTAAGGCTCCAAAACCGCCCAAGCTCTTGGCTCCCTCCTTGGAGAACACATACTTCATATCGCCTACATAACCTGCCAAGACATTCCAGCCATACTTGATACCTGCAGGGAAACTCTCGAAGAAACCATAACTGATATGAGTTGGCTTGTAGTCCATCATCACAGGGTGATTGTAGAAACCAAGCTTCACACCCTCAGGAGTTGACTCAAACTGAACTGCCAGCTGTACGGTATCACGCATTGCACCCTCGCCACGAAGCAAGGTTAGACTACCCGTCAACGCCTTCAAGCTATCCTTTGGTGTCTGAGCTACAGACAGCATATCGTCTATACGCCCCAACTCCTCGGTCAACTCATTATAAGAGCCCACCTTCTTACCATTGACCGCAAGTATCTCATCTCCCTTCTCCAAGCCAATCTTGGCAGCAGGAGAATCCTTCATCACACTGTCTATCTGCAAAGGCACATAAAGCTCCACAAAACGAGGACTCTCCTTGATCATATCAAGCATGTTCAACTCGCCTGAGAGATTCAAGCTCATCTTCTTGCCACCACGAAGGATGTCAACACGAGTAGCTGTGGAAAGGTCACGGAACAAATCACCATCGTAGGTTTTGAACTCACCCTTCTCGGTACCCAACAAGATGTCATGGTCTTGGAAGCCCAACTTCTTTGCCTCGGTATTGAACTTCATACCATAGGTCATATCCTTGGTAGCTACATACTCATCACCCCAATGGAACAAGATCATGGAGTAGATGAAAAGAGCCAAGACAAAGTTGACCAATACACCACCTATCATAATCAAGAGACGCTGCCAAGCTGGTTTGCTACGGAACTCATAAGGTTGTTCCGGTTGCTTCATCTGCTCGGTATCGAAACTCTCGTCTATCATACCAGAGATTTTGCAATATCCACCCAATGGCAACCATCCGATACCGTAAGTTGTATCAGAATGCTTTGGCTTGAACTCAAAGAGATGGAACCAAGGGTCGAAAAAGAGATAGAACTTCTCCACTCTTACACCGAAGAGCTTGGAGAAGAAGAAGTGTCCGCCCTCATGGAGCAAGACAAGTAAGGAAAGCGACAGTATCAACTGCAACGCTTTGATCAAAAATACTTCCATTTATTATTTATCGTTTATTATTTATTCATTAACTCTGTGGCAATGCGACGAGCCTCAGCATCCGTTTTCAGATAGACATCAAGGTCTGGGCTCTTGTCGAAAGTAGCCTTCTGCATTACCTGTTCGATGATGTCTGCCATCTGAAGGAAGCCACACTCACCTCGACGGAATCCGGCATTGACCACCTCGTTGGCAGCATTAAGAATGCACGACATATTACCGCCCATGTGGATGGCATCAAAAGCCAACTGCAAGCACTTGAACTTGGTATAGTCTGGTGCGAAGAACTGCAAGTCTTGGGTCTTGAACAAGTCGAGTCGGTCACCCTTCAAAGGAAGACGACTAGGGAAGGAGAAAGCATACTGGATAGGCAAACGCATATCTGGTACACCCAACTGTGCCTTCACTGCTCCATCCACAAACTGCACGGCACTATGTACCACGCTTTGAGGATGTATCAGCACCTGAATCTTATCGGCAGGCACACCGAAGAGCCACTTCGCCTCCGTCACCTCGAAACCCTTGTTCATCAAGGATGCCGAGTCGATGGTAATCTTGGCTCCCATATCCCAAGTTGGATGCTTGAGGGCATCAGCCGCCGTCACCTTCTCCAACTGCTCATGGGTATAGTTGCGGAAAGGACCACCCGAACAAGTCAAGAGAATCTTGTCTATCTCGTTGTCATCCTCTCCCACCAAGCTCTGGAAGATGGCACTATGCTCACTATCTACAGGGAGGATTGGCGCATGATACTGCTGAGCCAAACCACAAATCAACTCACCAGCCACCACCAAAGTCTCTTTGTTGGCAAGACATATCTTCTTGCGAGCCTTGATGGCATGGATGGTAGGTTCCAAACCAGAGAAACCTACCATAGAGGCAAGCACCATGTCGATAGGGTCTGCCTCCACGATGTCGCAAAGAGCCTGAGCACCTGCATACACCTTAATATCAGGTTCATCGCTGAGCAAGTCCTTCAACTCCTCATAATGTGCTTCATTGGCAATCACCACGGCAGCAGGGTGAAACTTACGTGCCTGCTCTGCCAATTCTTTCACACGGCTGTTGGCTGTCAAGCAATATACCTCGTAGAGGTCGCTATGCTGTTCGATGACATCCAAAGCCTGAGTGCCTATGCTTCCGGTAGAACCGAGAATACATATCTGTTGTTTCTTCATCATTTTCTCATTTCATAGATAAAAGCACCTATCAACAGATGCCTTATACCTTATTATATATATAAAGAGGTTAATCAGCCAATCATTAGCGCTAATCATCCAACTGAAGCAATCCTTCTGGGATTGCCATTCTAATCTCTTTTTTCTCAGCATTGACCTCCTCTATCAAGTCATCACTGGCTGGAATCAAAACTTCCTTACCATCCGGGGTAGTCACCTCAAAGAGAAGGTTGATGGTAGAGTCATCCACATGGTCGATGGTACCGACCGACTTTCCTGTTGGCACATCGACGAGACGGAATCCGATAATCTCAGCCCAAGTCATGTGCTCCCCATCGCTATCCGACAGATGACGAGGGAAGAAGACCTCACAGCCCGTATAGTTGCGAGCCTGCTCTTGGGTATCAATGTCCTCAAACTTCACCAACACCGTATCATCGTTTTTGAAACGATACTCCTCCATATAGAAAGGTACGAGAATGCCATCAATGTCGAGCACCAAGTACTCGGCATCCACTCGGTCGAAGACATCATCGGTAATGGCAAAGGAAATCTCTCCCTTCACACCATGCGGCTTGCCCAACTTACCTATTTTATATACGTCGTCACGTCTTATCATAATTCTTCACTCTTCATTCTTCACTTCCTTAGTCCTCCACACGAGTTATCTTGGCTCCCAAGTCATTGAGACGCTGTTCGATGTCCTGATAACCACGGTCTATCTGAGCGATATTGGCGATACGGCTAGTACCATTGGCACTCATCGCCGCAATCAACAAGGCGATACCTGCACGAATATCAGGACTCGTCATTCTGCCAGCACGCAAGGTGAGTTTATGGTCATGACCGACAACGACCGCACGGTGAGGGTCGCAAAGGATAATCTGAGCACCCATGTCGATGAGTTTATCCACGAAGAAAAGACGGCTCTCAAACATTTTCTGATGGAAGAGCACACTGCCACGAGCCTGTGTCGCCACGACGAGCAGCACAGACAAGAGGTCTGGAGTCAATCCTGGCCAAGGGGCATCCGACAAGGTCATGATGGTGCCATCGATGAAAGAGTCGATGACATAGTGCTTCTGCTGTGGTATGAAGAGGTCGTCACCATCAATCTTGATTTTCACGCCCAATCGACGGAAAGCATCAGGGATGATACCCAAGTTCTTCACCGACACATCCTTGATACGGACACCGGCACCACACATCGCAGCCATTCCGATAAAAGAACCTACCTCGATCATATCTGGCAAGATGGTATGCTCTGCTCCATGCAAGCTATCCACTCCCACGATGGTGAGAAGATTGCTGGCAATACCACTGATGCGAGCACCCATGGCATTGAGTAAGTGACAGAGCTGCTGGATGTATGGTTCACAAGCCGCATTGTAGATGGTGGTCGTTCCCTTGGCAAGTACAGAAGCCATGATGATGTTGGCAGTACCCGTCACCGAAGCCTCATCCAGGAGCATATAGCAACCCTTCAGTCGCTTTGCCTCTATCTGATAGACATTGCGAGCATCATCATGTACAAACTTGGCACCCAAGTACTTGAATCCCAAGAAGTGAGTATCCAGACGACGGCGACCAATCTTGTCACCACCCGGCTTGGCAATCGTAGCCTTGCCACAACGCCCCAGCAACGGACCAATCATGAGCACACTGCCACGAAGCGAAGAGCACTTCTTGACAAACTCCAAGCTATCGAGATAGTCAAGCTTCAACTCATCGCTTTGGAAAGTATAGTCGTTGCGACTATTCTGGGTCACCTTGACACCGATTTCCTTCAGCAACTTGATGAGGTTGTTGACATCGAGGATGTCCGGCACATTCTTGATGCGCACTGGCTCCTTGGTGAGGATGGTGGTACAGATGACCTCCAACGCCTCGTTCTTGGCACCCTGTGGGGTGATGGTTCCCTTGAGCGGATGACCGCCCTCTATGATGAAAGACTCCATAGGCTACTTATTTCTTTTTCTTGTTACTCTTAGCTAAATCATGCTCTGCGACCTTGTCAAACTTGAAGTTATCGACATCCAACTGTATTTTACCGTCGGTAAAACGAGCCAAGTCGGAAGCCACCTTCTCCAAGTCGCTGGAACCATGGCTCCACTGCAGGAGGTTGCGGTGCATCTGATTAGCAGTCAACTTCACCAACTCATCACGCTCATTGCCTGGTTCCATCGTCTTCAACTTATCGAAAAGCTCGAAGATCATAGAACCATAGTGACGGATAGGAATTTTCTTCATCGGATATTCCATTGGCTCAGGTTTCTTCGCCATCTGCACGGCTTGAGACACATCGAATGGGTAGTCCACATCCAATTGGAAATTGCTCATGATGGCAAGATGATCCCACAACTTGCGTTCATGGTCCTCCACGCCATTGCCCTCTGGGAACATACGTTTCATGATGGCAATGATAGCCTCAGCACAACGCTGACGCTCCTCCTTGTCCTCCAACGTAACAGCATGATTTACCATGTTTTGGATTTCCCTGCCATACTCTGGCATCACCAATTTCTCTCTTTGGGTATTGTAATCTAATCCTTCTATATTCATTCTTTATGATGGTTGATGAATGTACATTATATTATATATGTAAGAGGCTGTCCCTCCCTTCTGTTAAATCAACTTCTTTGGCATCTTGGCAACGAAGTTCTTCAGATAGAATGGCACGAAATATGCCACATCCTCAAACTTTCCTTCCACAAAACGTTTCTCTGCGAGAGGAGCCATGTTCTTAGCCAATGGTTCGATGTCCTTCACAAGTCGGGCATTCGGATGGTTGATGAACTCCATGCACTTGGCTGCGCCATTTCCGAAGAAATAGACAGTTCCCTTGTCCAAGTATTCCTTATAAGTATCAGCATCTACGATGTCGGCTTGGATAGGTCGTACCTCCTTCAAAGCTCGTGTCATCACCTGTGCATAAACTTCCATACGGCGGGCATCCAGCATAGGAACGATGAGTGCATCTTCCTCCTCAGGATGCTCTCCTAGCAGCACAGGCACAGCCAAGAGTTCGAGTGTAGGCACTGCGATGAGTTTCACGCCACGGCCATAGCAGATACCCTTTGCCATGCTCACGCCAATACGCAAACCGGTATAGGAACCAGGACCACAACTGACTGCCACAGCCTCCAAAGGAATGCCATGACCATCTATGAAACTAAGAGCCTCATCTACGTAAACACCTAACTTAACTGCATGGTTAGGACCGCTGTGATCTTCCTTGTTGAAAACCACCTGTCCATTATCACTAACTGCCACTGAGCACACGTCGGTACTCGTCTCAATATTCAATATACAAGACATAATTTAAAAATATATTCTTAAATAAGGTGCAAATTTAATCATTTTCTCGCTTTTTTTTGTACTTTTGCAGAAATTTAACGTGAAAGATTATATGATACAGTCAATGACAGGCTTCGGAAAAGCTACCGTTGCCTACAAAGAAAAGAAAATTAATGTAGAGATAAAGTCATTAAATAGCAAGAATCTTGACCTCTCTACCCGTATAGCACCTCTCTATCGTGAAAAGGAGATGGAGATGCGCCAAATCATCGCTAAACACTTGGAGAGAGGCAAGGTGGACTTCTCCATCTGGATAGAGAAGACTGCCGCTGCTGATGCGACACCTATCAATGCGGCACTTGTTGAGAATTATTACCAACAAATCAAGCAGATTTCGGCTCAGACAGGTATTCCTGAGCCTACAGATTGGTATGCCACTCTCCTTCGTCTTCCTGATGTAACAACCAAGACTGAAGTCGAGGAACTCACCGATGAGGAGTGGGATGCTGCCAAGACTGCCATCTTGGAGGCTATCGGACATCTCGTTGACTTCCGCAAGCAGGAAGGTGCCGCTCTCCAGAAGAAGTTCACGGAGAAGGTGGACAACATTCAGGTTCTCTTGGAGAGCATCGAACCATACGAGAAATCTCGTGTGGAGAAGATTCGTGCCAACATCGTGAGTGGCTTGCAGCAGATTCCTAATGTCGATTACGACAAGAACCGTTTGGAGCAGGAACTCATCTACTACATCGAGAAGTTGGATATCAGTGAGGAGAAACAGCGTCTCGCCAACCACCTCAAGTATTTCCGTGAGACCATGAACGAGGAAGGTCATGGCGTAGGCAAGAAGCTCGGCTTCATCGCCCAGGAAATGGGTCGTGAGATCAACACCACTGGTTCTAAGAGCAACCAAGCTGAGATGCAGAACATCGTGGTGAAGATGAAGGATGAGTTGGAGCAAATCAAGGAACAAGTACTCAACGCACTATAAAGTGAAGATATGAAGAACGGATTATTGATTTTCAGTGCTCCATCCGGCAGCGGCAAGAGCACAATCGTGAATTGGTTGATGAAGGAACACCCAGAACTGAAGTTGGCTTTCTCCATCAGCTGCACTTCTCGTGCTCCTCGTGGCACGGAGAAGAATGGTGTGGAATATTTCTTCCTGACCCCAGAGGAGTTCAAGGCAAAGATTGAGGCTGACGAGTTCTTGGAGTACGAGGAGGTATATCAAGATAGATTCTATGGTACCTTGAAGTCACAGGTAGAGAACCAGTTGAACGCTGGTGAGTCTGTGATGTTCGATGTCGATGTCAAGGGTGGTGTCAACATCAAGAAGTTCTATGGAGAACGTGCCCTCAGTATCTTCGTACAACCTCCTTCGGTAGAGGAATTGCGCCGTCGCCTCAATGGTCGTGGCACAGATGCACCAGAGGTCATCGAGCAACGCCTTGCCAAGGCTAGCTACGAGTTGACCTTCGCCCCTCAGTTCGACCACGTCGTAGTCAATGACGATTTGGAGAAGGCAGAACAAGAGGTTTACGAACTTGTTCGCCAGTTCTTAAGCGAAAAGTAAAGAGCGAAGAGTGAAGAATTCAATAGCAATCAAGGCGCATGCCTTATTATACATTTATTATTTATAATTTATAATTTAATATGAAGTCGGTCGGAATATTCGGTGGTAGTTTCAATCCCATCCATACAGGACATATCGCCCTCGCCAAGAGTCTCTGCGAAAAGGCAGGACTAGACGAGGTTTGGTTCATGGTATCTCCTATGAACCCATTCAAGAAAGCAGCCACCGACTTACTCGACGACCAGTTGCGCCTAGAGATGGTGAAGAAGGCTTTGGAAGGCGAACCACAGTTGCAAGCTTGCGACTATGAGTTTCATCTGCCCAAGCCATCCTATACTTGGCATACACTCCAAGCCATCAGTCAGGACTTTTCCGACATCCGCTTCACATTATTAATAGGTGGCGACAACTGGGCAGCTTTCGACAAATGGTATCACCATGACGACATCCTCGCCCATTATCCCATCGTGGTCTATCCCCGAAAAGATTCCGACATCGGAGAAGTGCTAGAGGGAGTCACCATCGTCGAGACACCTCTGCTCAATATCAGCAGCACGGAGATTCGCCATCACATCGCCAAGGGAGAGAGCATCCACGGCATGGTGCCAGAGAGCATCGAGCAACTAGCCATCCAGAACTATTCCTCCCTCATCAGATAGTCGGACTATATATAATAAGGTATCAAGCATAACATATCAAAACAGTAAAACATCAAGAAATGGATTGGAAGAAATACATCAAGAAGTTTGTGAACTTGGCAGTTGAACCGATTCGAAGAAATGCCAACTTCTTTGCATTCATGTATATTCTTGGAATACTCTGTGCAGTTGTCACCCTTGCCAAGAACCAGGAGCTGTACGACAACTTGTATCTGGAGCTATTCTTCGACATATACACAGTATGCATCGTCCTCGCCTTTATTCCCAAGAAGATACGTTTTTGGGTAAGGGGAGTCCTGTACTTCATCTTGTATGCCACCGCCATTGCCGACGTCTATTGTTTCGTCAACTTTGGTGCGACGCTCAACCCTTCTATGCTGATGCTTGTAGGAGAAACCAACAGCAGCGAAGCGAGCAACTTCATCGCAGCCTGCCTCTCTGCCGATGTCATCTTCAGCAGTGTGGGTTGGGTACTTCTGCTCATCCTTGTGCAGATACTCACAGCCTTCCATCGTTTCCGCCATTTCATGTGGAAAGTCAGCGTCTTGCTCACCTCCTTCTGTCGTCCGCTCTATCGTTGGTTATCTATTCACAAGGAGAATCTGTCCAAGGTGGTTCCAGCATTCTTGGGAGCGCTATGCATCGTCTTATACATCTGGAGTGCTTGCGTATCTTGGCAGAACAAGGTCGCCATCCACAAGTTGATGACTTGCAAGACCATTGGTGAGGTAGAACATGCCTTGACCAAGAAGGATTGTGGCAATCTCTACCTCCCATTCTATCGTCTCAACTTCAGCATCTACTCCAACAAGTTGGCTTCTCACCAGATTTCCCAACTCATCCATGCCGCCAACGAGATCAAGGTGGATACCTGCACCTATCGCTCTCCACAGATCGTACTCATCATCGGCGAGAGCTATGGCAGACACCACTCCCAGCAATATGGTTATTTCATGAAGACCACCCCACGCCAAAAGGCTTTGGAGAGAACCCGTAAACTGACCAAGTTTACGGATGTCGTGACCTGTTGGAACCTGACGAGCTTTGTTTTCAAGAACATCTTCTCTACCCATGTGGTTGGCGAGAAGGGAGAGTGGTGCGACTATCCACTCTTCCCAGAGCTGTTCCGCAAGGCAGGCTATCACGTCACCTTCATCACCAACGAGTTCTTGCCACAAGCCAAGGAAGCCGTCTATGACTTCAGTGGTGGTTTCTTCCTGAACAATCCACAGTTGAGCAAGTTGCAGTTTGATAGCCGCAACACCGAGCTTCATGCCCTCGATGACGGTTTGCTCGATGACTACGACAACAAGTTGAAGGCTGCGGAAGACAGCAGCAAATATAATCTCACCATCTTCCACTTGATGGGTCAGCATGTGAGCTACAAGAATCGTTACCGCAAGGAGCAGGCTCGTTTCTGGGCAAGCAGTTATGAGGACAAGCGACCAGAGTTGAACGTCAAGCAGCGCCAGATGCTTAGTTATTATGACAATGCCACCTTGTACAACGACTCCATCGTGGCACAAATCGTGAAGCGATATTCCAAGAAGAACGCCATCGTCATCTATATGCCAGACCATGGCGAGGAATGTTATGAGGACAACCGTGGCTTCATCTGCCGCAATCACTCCTCCGCCATCGACTGGCCATTGGCTCACTATGAGTTTGAGATACCTTTCTGGATCTACTGTTCACAGAAGTATATCAGCACGCACCGTGACATCTATCGCCAAATCCGAAAGGCAAGAAACAAGCGATATATGACCGATGCCCTTCCTCACCTCTTGCTATATTTGGCTGGCATCGAGACGCCTACCTACAATGCCAAGTACAACATCCTCAGCCCCGATTATGACGAAATGCGTCCTCGCATCCTCAAGAACACTGCCGACTACGACAAGTTGAGAGATGCCGAAATGGCGAAGCAGAAGAGACTGCAAGAAGCAGAGGAAGCCATGAAGGGGAAAAAGAAAGCAAAAGCTAGAAAGAATAAATAATTAGAAAGGAGATTCTGAAATATGAGTAACCCATCATTAAGTCGTTCGGAATGCAATGTGTTGCGAGGCCTTGCCATCATCGGCATATTCCTCCACAACTATTGCCATTGGCTAGGTCCTATCGTCAAGGAGAACGAGTATCAATACTTCCAGCATAACGTGGATTGGTTCAATCAGGTATTGGTCAACCCCGACCTCAGTTTGCCATTCCATCTCCTCTCCTTCTTCGGACATTACGGTGTGCCCGTCTTCCTCTTCCTCAGTGCCTACGGATTGGTACTGAAGTATGAGGCGAAGCCGCATTTAGAGAATGCCACACAGTTTGTTGGTATCAATGGCAAAAAGTCCTTCAACTGGCGAGAGCCTTTGCAGTTCATCCGTTATCATTATCTGAAGCTCTTCAAGATGATGATTGTGGGATTCGTGGCTTTCACGATGCTCGATGCCATCACACTGGGAGCACACAAGTATCACTTCCTCGACATCGTGGCGATGCTCGGCATGTTCAACAATGTATTGCCAGAACCCGACCACATCATTTGGCCAGGTCCCTTCTGGTTCTTTGGTTTGATGCTGCAACTCTATATCGTCTATCGCCTCTTCATCTATCGCCGCCATTGGGGATTTACCGTAGGACTGATGGTCATCTGTGTGGCGATACAGTTGGCGTTGGGATTCGACAACCCAGAGAGCGAGGCGATGAACCGCTATCGCTACAACTTCATGGGAGGAATGCTTCCTTTCGGCTTGGGCATCCTCTATGCTCGATATGGTGAGAAGATACTCATGACTTTCCACCACAACGCAACCAATTTCTTCGGCATCATCTTTTGCTGTTCCATCATCTATAGCCTCAGCGGAAGCATGATCGGCTGGACTTTCGTGCCTCTCTTCATCTGTCTGCTGAGCGTATTGACCGCCAAGGTGTTGTCGGGAGTCAACTGGCTTTCGGGCATCAACAAGGTCTTGGAATGGATGGGTGTTATCTCAGCGGCACTGTTCGTCTGCCATCCTATCACCAGGAAGATATTCATCCCTATCAGCCGTCAGGGCGACCTCTATGCCGGCTTGCTGCTCTACATCATCTCTAGCATCTGCCTCGCTTGGCTCTTTTCTCAACTGATGAAGAAGATTCCGAATCCACAAATGAAAAAATAGCAATGAAGAAAGCACTCTAGAAGTAAGACACCCCGAAAGCTAATGTCTTTAACTTCTTAGCGAAGCGATAACTTCTTTAACTCCTTTAACTCCTCTTATTTATGAGATACAAGATAAAAGATATAGAACTGGCGAATATCAGCCGATTTCGTGGAGAGTTGATGGGAGCAGCGATGCTCTTCATTATCCTCTTCCATGTCGGTTTGCCACGAGAGGATGCCTTCTACGGCTTGCGCCGAATGGGCAATGTGGGAGTGGATATGTTCCTCTTCCTCAGCGGTATCGGCTTATGGTTCTCATGGATGAAGAATCCCGATACGAAACGATTTTTCATCCGTCGCTACCTCCGCATCTATCCCGCTTGGCTCATCATCGCCTGCCTCTTCTACATCCCCCGTTTCCACGGAGGAGACACCTGGGCTTGGGTCAACCTCTTCGGAGAGATTTCCATCAACTGGGGGTTCTGGCTGCATGACGAGCTCAACTTCTGGTATATCCCAGCCACGATGATGCTCTACCTCTTCGCTCCTGGCTATATGGAACTCATCAAGCGACACCCCATCTACCGTTGGCTGCCAGTGGTGATGGTGATGTGGTGCATCCTCGTAGAGTATGTCACCCCTATCCATCAAGCCGTTGGGCATCTAGAAATCTTTTGGAGCCGAGTGCCCATCTTCTTCATCGGCATCAACATGGGAGAGATGGTAAGGAGAAAGGATACACTCGACGGGGCGAGCATCTGGATGATTTGGCTGATGTTTCTGATGACACTGCTCTCCAGCATCTTCCTGGAACAAGTAAAGCACGGACTGTTTCCGCTCTTTCTGGAGCGAATGCTCTACATTCCGCTCACCGTGACAAGCATCCTCCTACTCAACCGCATCTTCCGCCGCACGCCGAAATGGATCAACAAGGCATTTATGTTTGTCGGCGCACTGAGCTTGGAGTGTTACCTCATCCACATCCACTTTGTACTCGATTACATCGAGAAGTGGCACTGGACTTACTGGCCCACCTTCCTCACCTGTGTCGCCATCACCTTGCCTACCGCTTGGGTATTGGCAAAACTTGTCGGTTGGATTTCCCAAAAGCTAGCAAAGTTATTAAAGGTATAAATACATGAAAGAAATAGATAATATAGAAAAGGATGCAAGAGGCTTCTCTGCCTTGATGCGCTTGATTCGTCCGAAACAATGGATCAAGAATGGATTCGTCTTTGTTCCACTCTTCTTCGGTGGCGAATTGTTCAACACAGAAGCATTGTTGGCTGGACTGATTACTTTCTTCGCCTATAGTTTCGCAGCGTCTAGCATCTATTGCTTCAACGACATTTATGACGTGGACGCCGACCGCCGCCATCCTGTAAAATGCCATCGTCCGATAGCATCGGGAGCCATCTCCATCAGGTTGGCTTATATACTGATGTTTCTGATGTTTACGCTCTCCGTAGGCATCGGCAGTTTGCTAAAGACCTGGGAGGCGGTAGAAGTCATCCTGTTCTATTGGGTACTCAATCTAGGTTACTGTACCAAGTTCAAGCAGTATGCCATCATCGACGTGTGCATCGTGGCATTCGGTTTTGTGCTCCGATTACTGGCAGGCGGTGTAGCCACGGGAGTCGTATTGAGCAAGTGGATCGTGCTGATGACCTTCCTCATCACCCTCTTCATGAGTTTTGCCAAACGACGTGACGACGTGGTGAGAATGGAGAAGACAGGCGAGGCACCTCGCAAGAATACGAGCCGATACAACCTCACCTTCATCAACCAAGCCATCACCATCACCGCCTCCGTCACCTTGGTTTGCTACATCATGTACACCGTGAGCCCAGAAGTCTGCGAACATTTCCATACCGACTACCTCTACCTCACCACCGTCTTCGTGTTGGTGGGACTCTTGAGATACATCCAGATAGCAGTAGTTGACCAACAGAGCGGTGACCCAACCAAGATATTGCTCCGTGACCGCATCACCCAGTTCATCGTCTTGGGATGGCTTGTTGCCTTCCTATTCATTATTTATATATTATAGGAGGGAAAATGAAAAAGGAAAAAATATATTGTTTTGATTTTGATGGAACGCTGACCACCAAGGACACGCTCCTCGAAATGATCAAGTTTGCCAAGGGAAAGACTCGCTTTCTCTTGGGATTCTTGCTTTATAGTCCCATCTTGGTTTTGATGAAACTTCACCTCTTCCCTAATTGGAAGGCAAAGCAACTCATCTTCAAGCATTTCTTCGGAGGAATGACCATCGAGGACTTCGATGAGCTCTGTGTGAATTTCGCTATGAAGAACTTGTATCTGCTCCGTTTCCCAGGCATTGCTCGCATTCAAGAAGCACAAAGGAAACGAGAAAGAGTATTTGTGGTAAGCGCCAGCATCGACAATTGGGTTCGCCCTTTCTTCGCCTTTCAGAATCTAGACTGCGTCGAGGTATTGGGCACCCAGATAGAAGTTGTCGATGGCAAGGTGACCGGTCGGTTCCAAACCAATAATTGTTATGGAGAAGAGAAAGTGCATCGCATTTGCGAAGCCCTTACCCAAACAATAGAGAACGGCAAGGGAGCCTCCACCCTCAGCTTCGACCGAACCCAATACGACATCGAGGCTTTCGGCGACAGCCGGGGTGACAAGGAGATGTTGGCTTTTGCCGACAAGGGGCATTACAAACCATTCAGACAATAGCCATCTCACAGAAATGTCTCATAGCACTTTTTTATTATCTTTGCACCGCAAAAAGGAGATATTACTATGCTGATAGGAAGAGAACAAGAGATGACTTGTTTCATGAATAAGACAAAAACAAAAATTATGTTAAAATTGAAAGAAAAGAGACACTAATATCGAAAAAATCGCTATATTTGCATTTATTCTTAGACCTTATAACATATTTATAACCAAAAACAATTGAGCAATTATGAAAAAGTTCTTAGCGATTATTACGGGGTTAGTTAGCATCCTTGCAATGACTTCATGCAGCAATATGTCAGAACAAGACATAGAAAAAGAGATAGCCTCTGGTGTTGTCTTAGTGCAAAACCAAAGTTATTATGAAGTTGACTTGTCTAACGGTGCAAAGATTTTTTTCTCAAACTTTGACGAAAAGGAAGGAATCAAAGGACTCGCTACAGACGAGGATTCTGTAGAGGTGTCAACTTCTTACGGAACAGGCTTTTTCATTTCGGAAGATGGCAAGATTGTCACCAATGCTCATGTTGTTTCCAACACCATCGAAGACAAGGACGTAAACAAATCTGTAGCCGAAATTATTGAGGCACTAAAGGACATAACACTTTCTTCCTACAATGAATACCAAGAAAAGCACGAGACGGCAGTTAACGCTTACAATTACGCCAACTATAGTGACGAGGTGTCATACGAAGACTTTTACAAGCTACGTGACATCAAAGACGCTTTGGAGGAAAAATGTGAAGAATATGCAGCAACCTATGAAGCTCTGAGCAACATCAATCCTAGCGAGTCTGACATTAAATACCACAATAAGATAAGCATTGCTTACAATGACACTTATGTGACCTCCACAACCGACTTCTCAAGTTGTGTAGTTGCCAAACTTGACACGGAGCACGACCTGGCCATCATCCAGTTAAAGAACAAGAAAACCCCTGAGGACAAATATATATTTAACGTTGAAGAGGAAGATCCTCTAGAGGTATATAATTTGAAGGAAAACATAACTAAGAAAATCAGTGAAGACAAGAATAGCAAGCTCTTTATGATGAGTTTCAATCTTGGTCCAACTCTTGCTGTGACCAAAGAAGGCATCAAGTCACAATTCAATGGCGGAACCATCAGCCAGCGCACAGACGACCGTTTGATGTATTCCATTCCAGCCCTTCCTGGCAGCAGTGGCTCACCAGTAGTCAATCTACGAGGTCAGTTGGTGGCTATCAATTATGCAGGCATCAATACTACTCAAAGTTTCAACTATGGAATTAGAGTCAAGCATTTGAGAAACCTAATTATGAAATAAGGATTTACTACTTATATCTTTACTGATTTAAGAACGAAGATTATGCATAAAATATTTATCTCTTATTCAAGACAAGATTACGCCGCTGTCGTACAACTTAAGGATGAAATCGAGAGTCTTTTAGGTTATGGAAGCTGTTGGATAGATTTGATAGGGATTGAAAGTGACCGCCAATTTGTCGATGTCATCATTGATGCCATTGACAAGGCTGAGATATTTCTTTTTATGTATTCCAAGCATTCCGAAAATTCCGTATGGACACGTAAGGAAATCAATTATGCCAATAGTGAGAAAAAGAGAATCGTCTTTTTGAAAATAGACGATGCCGAGATAAGTAAATATTACCGGTTTCAGTTTGGTGGACATGACATCATTGACATAGAAGATAAAAAACAGAAAAAAAAGTTGCTGAATGACCTCACAAAATGGTGTGGTCTTGTTTCGCCCAATCAAGAACAAGAGCAGAATCAAGAACAAGAGCCAAGAATGGAACAAGAGCCGGAACAAGATTTCGAGCTAAAAATGGATTTCAACTCAAATATGGCTCATAACCCGAATGTGGATCTTAAGCCAAGAATGCATTTTAAACCAAAATTGAAGATAAACTATGCAAAATATATAAACTCCATTTCTAAATGCTTTAGCAAAAATTGGGCTTCATTCACCAATTACGTATCCCATTCCGTCTGTGGAGTAATCATAAAGGGATGCGTATTGATGGCCATACTGGCTTTCGCATTTTTGTTTTTGGGGTGGTCTGCCGTGTTTATACTTGCCAGCCTAGTTTTTGGAGTTTTGTGGTATTCCGATGAAATTCAGAACAAATACCCCAAAGTGGGAAAATGCATATTGACTATAAGAAGTTGGGGCGCAAAGTTTTTACTAGGGTTAAATAGTTTGTTTTCTATTTTCTGGTTCTTCACCTCTTGGGGGGATTCAGATACCGACTTGCTTTATTTCTATTCCTACATATTGATATTGAGTGCAGCATTATGGCTATTGATGCAATTGAAGTTAATCGATTTGGGCATAAAAACGAAGAAAGAGAAAATCGCTTACTTTGGCATATTTGTTTTCTTTTATCTATGTTCATTTATAGTTACACTAATTGGCGTCTATTTTAAAACAACATCATGAGACAATTGAACACCTTATTATATATAGTAGTCCTATTCTCTTGCAACCTTGTTTTCGCATGCAAGAATCAAACGGCATCACAAAAGCCATTGGCTAAAACCGAACAAGACACCCTATCTCTAGAGAAGGAGCTATCTGAAAATGAAAAACATTTTCAACTGCTTATGAACTGTGTCATCCACAATGACGCAGCTACCTTTGCACACCTCACCTCCTATCCCATTATGCGTACTTATCCCACAAAATGGATTGAGGATAGCCTAGAGATGATGGCATTCTTCCCCATCATGGCTGACGACTCTCTTAAAAACGTCCTTAAAAGAACCAAACCGAGCGATTGGGAGCAAGTTGGATGGCGAGGCTACACTTTTGCCAATGGCGAGTATTTCTGGGATGCGGGATACGCACTCAGTGCCATCAATTATGAGTCGAAGCAAGAGTTAGCCATCAGAGAAGCCCTCATCCAAAAAGACCTTTCCACAATTCATCCAAGCCTCAGGACACAGGTCATGGTTCCGTTTAACTGTTTCTATGACACCAAGAGCCGCGCCATCTATAGGATAGACATTCTTGATGCCACAGACTATCTGGACGAGAATGCCAAATATCGAATGGCAGTTTACCTCAAAGACACGGATCTCAGGGAAAAGCCAGATTATCTGTTAGACGTGGACTACGACATAGAAGGAAGTGCTGGAGTTAGGGAGTATGAGTGCTCTGACAAAAAAGGCAATAGCATTTCATTCGCCCTCGACTTCTACGAACAAACTAACAACTTTGAGGCAAAGATAAAGCTCGGCAAGGAAAAAGGCACGCACGTCATTGACAGAACCTATTGGCTCGACTTTTTCGATACCGACCAAGTGAAGAAAAGAAAGTAAAATGGCAACAAAAAATCATACCCTATCAAATGAATACACACAAGACCCTCATAAACAATGGTTTGTCTTGCGTGCCACATACAATCGACAGAAAAAGGCATACGATTATATTGTAAGCAAAGGAGAAGTGGCTTATATGCCACTTCATTACACTCAGAAAATTGTCTGCGGCAAGAAGAAAAGAGCCTTAGAACCATATTTACCCCAGCTACTCTTCGTCTATGCTTCCACAGAGAAGATTTGCGAACTAGTAGAACATACTCCAGAATTATCTTTCTTGAGCTACTATTACAATCACTTCAAGACGGATAAAAATGGAAAGAATCCACCCCTCACTATCTCTTATACCTCGATGATGAATTTCATTCGGATTACAAGTATCGACAATGAACATATCAAGGTTGTCGCTCCAGAACAATGCCATTACAAGAGTGGCGACCTAGTAAGAGTTACAGAAGGTGACTTTACAGGTGTAGAAGGACGAGTGGCACGAGTCTCTGGTCAGCAAAGGGTGGTCGTTGAGATAGAAGGTCTTTGCATTGTAACTACGGCTTATATTCCAAGTGCATTTATAGAAAAAATCACTAGTTAGTCATACCATTTTATAGCGAAATCACTAGTACAGAGTTTACAAAATAGGATGAAAAGCACCAAAATGATATATTTTCGAAAAAAAACTCTCAAAAGAGCGAGTTTTTCAGAAATAATTTGTACATTTGCCATGTCGTTCGAGTTTATACTCGTATCAAAAGAATCAACACAATGATTCTTTGCGAAATTGATATACTTATGTACACATTGTCTAATGTGGCATCTTTTCGAGGAGGTCTTTCCCTCCTTTACGTAAGATTTATCCCTTACGTCTCCTCCGGAATGAATATGAAGGGGTGTCGGTAAGGAATGCCCTAAAAACACTTGAAAAAAATGAAAAATAAAGTTTTCATCAGCCATGCCAGTAGTGATTTTCGTGATAACAATGGTCATATTATCGCAGGAAATGCTATTTCAAAAATCATAAAAACACTAGAAGCAAACCATATTGAACGATGGATTGACGAAAAAGGTTTAATTTCCGCAAAAGGATGGTGTGAGCAATTAAAAGATGCGATTGACGAATGTAACATTGTACTTTTTGTCGCTTCAGAAAGAGCAAATAAGTCTGTCAATACAGCCAACGAGTTAAGTTATGCTTATGAACAAAAGAAGCATATCATTCCTTTTAAGCTAGACACCAGTCCTTACCATAAAGCTATAGCACTGAATTTAAGCAGTTTACATTTTCTCAGATATTATGAAGACCCAAAGAAAGCTTTAGCAGATTTGGTCTCAACGATAAAGGGGATTAATACTCCTACAGTACTGGGCTTTAATGATATTTATATGCCACATATTCCAAAAGAGAAAGAAGTTCAAGGAAAATACTTATCGCAATTAGTGTATGGAATTTTTACGGCAAATAGCATTTCTAAAAGTTGTGGTCTTATAAAAGAAATTATGAAGCTGACATCTTCTAACTCTAGTGTACTCAATAATTATTTAGACAAATTGTTGAAAATAGAAAAGACACTAAACTATGACGTGAAAAGGAATCAGATTATTAATCTTATTACAGATTTGTCTGAATTTAACGAAGAAAATACTGAAAGGTTTGAAAAAATATTGTATTACTTGTTATTGATGTTCCTATATTATACAATTAACGACCAACGTAGCGTAACGGCAATTCAAAGCAAAGTTAATCTTGTTTTTTTTGAGAGAAGTTTATTTGAGCGACATAGTGATACAATAAATAATGTATTTGACAAAGTCAAAAGAGTTGGTTTCTTGGTCGGAGGAGTTGCCGCCATGATAGGGGGACAAAATGGTGTAGGACGTGCTTGTATTCATCAAGTAGCTAACGAAGAAAAATTAAATCTAATGAGCACTTCTTCTGAAATTAGTGACTTAGAGGATTTATTTGAGTCATTTAAAATCGCAGTACTATCTGTAAGAATTAAATAAACAATTAAACATATATATTTATGATTACCCCATCAGAGTTTATCCACCCAGAAGATGCGGCAGCTCTTCGGCAAATGGAAAACATTCCTGGTTTCCCAACCTTAGTTAAGAAAATCTTGTCTTTGGGTTACGAACAATTACAATACGGAGTAAATATGGCTTCCAACATCCGATTGTCGGAGACTCAACTTCCAAAGATATACCATCATCTTCCTCCCATCTGTGAAAAACTAGGAATAGAAGAACCGGAGTTCTATCTTCAAATGAATCCTATGCCAAATGCCTATACATTTGGTGACAGTAAGATTTTCATAACAGTAACTTCCGGACTTGTAGAGATGATGGACGATGAGGAACTGGATGCCGTATTGGCTCATGAATGCGGACATATCCTTTGTCACCATGTTCTATATAACAGTGTTGCCCGATTGTTACTTTCTGGTGCAAGTTCCTTAGGATTCTTAGGTTCATTGAGCCTACCAATCCAGATTGCTATGCTATATTGGTCAAGAAAAAGCGAGTTGTCATGTGATAGATGTGGTAGCGTCATCACCTCTCCAGAGATTGTGGCACGAGTAATGGCTAGATTGGCGGGAGGTCCAAAGACTATAACTAACCAAGTCAATATGGAGGAATGGGCAAAGCAAGCAGACAAGTACGATGAGATTAGAACAGGTAATCTTTGGGACAAGACCCTGCAACTATCAGTTACTTTAGGACTCGACCATCCATTTAATGCAGTTCGAGTCAGAGAAATTTTGAAATGGGGTAATAGTGTGCAATATCGCTCTTTAAAAGAGAATCTGAGCAGTAACACAAGTGGCAAGAAATGCCCACATTGCGGCAAATTCGTAGAAGATAGTTGGGCATTCTGTAAGTATTGCGGCACAAAGCTTTAAGTAACAATCATAGAGTAGCAAATCCTTTAAATTTAGATAATTATGTTTTTCAATCAAAATGGCATTTTAAACATAGATGAAGCCATCATGAACAAAGAGTCTTTCAAGAAAATCATGGCTGATGGCACCGTGACAGAAGACGAAATCAAGGAACAATCCGACAAGGTCGTTGGACTATTCCAGGAGATAGAGAAAAAATATTCAGAGGAGCAACTTCGTGAAATCAAGGATTTGTTGGCGGAGACCTCTGTTCTCTATGCTGTTTATAACATCTATTCTATCCAATCTTTAAACAAATAAGGTGTATGGCTGCATTTAATACGAAAAAGACTTTGAACGGTCCCTCTGCTTTAATACCAGAGATTGCCAGTCAAGTGGAGAGTTATTTTAAGCAAGAAGGTTACGAAGTTCAAAAGGTGGCATTGAGCAGTGGCGGATATGACATATCTATCACTAAGGGAGGGTTGTTTAAGGCAGTGCTTGGCATGAAGACCGCCTTAAAGGTGACATTGCTTCCTGTAGGAAATGGCATTTCTTTTGAAGCTGGAGTTGGCATTTGGGGACAGCAGGCTATCCCTACTATCATATCTATGTTGTTCTTTTGGCCAGTTCTCATCACTCAAATCTGGGGTATGATAGAGCAGTCTTCCTTGGATGACAAGGCGTTAGAGATTGCAGAAAAGGTAATTGCAGAACAAGGAGGAAACACAATGTCTTTTGTTTCTAACGAATATTGTTTTTGTACGGCTTGTGGAACAAAGAATCCAATTGGTGCCAAGTTCTGCTGCGGATGTGGCAAGAAGTTGTAACATAGTGTTTATGAATGACAAAGAAATAGTATCCGCTCTTATCGCCCACGACCCTCAAGTGACGGCACAATTCTTTTTCAAGGACTGTCGTCCCTTGTTTTCGAGCGTCATAAAACGGGTATTTGAAGCACAAATCGTTGACTATGATGAAATCATTAGCGAGATTTACATTCTCTTGATGGAGAATGACGCAAAGAGGTTGCGGCAATTTCATTTTGAAAGTTCATTGTATCAATGGCTAAAAGTCACTGCGATAAGACATTGCCTAAAATTGAAATCTAACTCTCAAGTGATAGATAACTGCAACAAAGAGCCTCTTGATAAAGGAGGGGAAGAACCTTTGTCACCAGAAAATTCTTTGGCTGAGATGGATATGGAAGCTTTACTGAGGAAGATGAAAAACCAACGCTATGCCTTAGTCATTCGCTTGTTGATGATAGAAGACCTTCCCCCAGAAAAAGTTGCAAGCCAACTGGCTATCAACGTGGATAATTTATACAATATCAAACGTAGGGCAATGCTTGCTCTTACGGAAGTTGCACTTAAAGACAAAAAGCATTATGAGCAACAATAATATGATTTCAGATGAGCAGTTGTCAGCCTTCTTAGATGGCAACACGTCGAAGGAAGATACTCTTCGGATATTGAAAGCTGCCGAGGAAGATGACGAACTGAGAAACATCATTCAAATCGCCAATGAGGTGGACAATGATATGACTAAGCAAGAGACTGCTGCTAGCAAAATTCCCATGACCGCAATGGCTGCGCAACAGAAGGGCAACTACCTTTGCGACATAGAATGTGAGGAATTTGTACTACTTCAGTTTGGCATAGAAATCACCCACAAGTCACTCCTCGACGAGGCTTATCGCAATTGTTGGCTGAAAGATAAGGGGATGCCTTTATATAATATAGGTAGATTGTTGGAGAAAAACAATCTTTCAGTTAGCCGACGCTATAACTCTACATTAGAAGATATTAAGAGACTTCTTGAAGCTGGGAATCAATTAATCGCTGTTCTTGACAATGCCATGTTGGATGGAATTGATAACAGCGATGAAGACAAAGCATTGCCAAATCATGCTGTAGCAATCAGTTCTTTGTCAACAGATGAAGAAGAAATAACCTTGTTCAATCCTTCTACTGAAGAGGAGTTGACAACATATAAAGCGGCTTTGTTTCTACAAGCATGGCAACAATCCAACAATTATCTTGTTGTCGTCAATACCACTGACAAATTTGTATATGAGCCCTCCCCTATCAGTCTCGATGATGTTACATTGTCAGATGATTTGGCAGAGCTTCAAGAAGCAATAGCAGAGAATGCTCATGAGATTTGGGCAAAAACTCGCACCGATCAGGGTTGGACTTATGGACCAGAGCGAAATGATGTCCAAAAAGAAACGCCTGATATGATACCCTATTGCAATTTGCCCGAAAGCGAGAAATTATATGATCGAGAGATGGCGATGCAAACGCTGAAGTTGGTGAAGAAACTGGGATTTGAAATCAAAAAGAAATAATACTTATTATGTCGATATATAATTATTTTTCAAACGGGAACCCTGTACAAGGGGCTATTTTTGGAATTCTATTTGCTATTTCGATCATAGTCATTTTGTATGGATGGGGCCGCAAAAGAAAACTATCGCAGCAATGGCTTTCTGGCAGATACTATGTGCTCCAAATACTTGGCGCATTGCTAAAGTCACATACCTCATGCATATGCTGGCTGCTTGTTTATTTAGGTTTCTTTGGTCTGACACCTAAGCTAATCATTCGAATCCACGAAGGCATCTATTCGCCGCCAGCCAATGCACTGATAAAAATTTTGATCATCGCCATATGTTTTATATCATTTGGCATAACAGCCTATATCATAGCCAATTTGAACAAGTTATATAGTTTGCGCCGACAAGAAACAAGAATTACAGTCAGCCAAATCATATTGCTTTCAGTTTTTGGATTATGCTTAGCTGCATCCATATACACTTTAGGCATCGAAAAAGACTCAACAGGATCTATCATCGTCTCTGTCTTTGGAGCAGTTCTTGGTTGGATATTCCAAGATACGATCAAGAGCGTTGTCGCTTTTTTCTATCTTCGAGCCAATCATTTGCTAAAGATAGGCGATTGGATTGAAGTAAAGGAACACGGCATAGACGGTATGTTGAAGAGAATATCACTGACCACTGTGGTGATAGAGAACTGGGACACGACAACCTCTTGCTTTCCCACATACATCCTCCATGCAGAGTGTTTCAAAAATAACCAAAAGATGATGGAAGGACGTACTCATGGACGCCAAATGCTCAAAACATTCATTATAGATACAGGTTGGATTCATGCCTTGACAGAAGATGATGTCAAGAGATTGAATGAAGATTTGAATATCGACACACCTTTCAAGGAGCAGTTTGTCAAAGTTGGCTTGTTAAATATTGAGGTTTTTAGGCACTATATCTATCATTGGTTGATGCAGTGCAGCCACGTATCCCATGAACCTCGTCTTATCGTCAGATGGTTGGAGCAAACCAACGAAGGTATGCCTTTGCAGATTTATGCTTTTATCATTGACTCGTCTTTAGCACCATTCGAATGGCAACAATCGCAAATCATCGAGCATATCATCAAGGCTATGACTTGGTTTGATATACAACTATATCAAAGTCCTTCTGGCTATGATGCAAGCAATAGTAATATCTATTTGTCTCCCAAAGAGGCTGATTACAAAATAAAGAAAGAAAATTATGTCCCATTGTCAAGATAACAACACAGAAGACTTGCTCCGCTTACTGCTCCGCTCTGACGGCCGCAAATTTGAGGAAGATATCATCAAAAATTGGTATCGGGCTAGGAAATTTGTTCTAGGAACCCTAGTTGCAAATGACATTTTCGACAACATCATTCGTCAGCAACAAAAAATACATGTTGTTTTAGAAGGAACTTCCGAACTAATGATGTCTGTTGCCAGACAGATAGCGTTTGTTGCACATTATCCGACATTCAATGATGCAACAGGTAATAACAGAACGATTATCACCATCTTGTTTGATAAAACCAAGGTATCCCCATCCTCGATTCTAGACTTTGTGTCAAAAGAAGAGTACCTGTACAACCTATCCCGATATTGCAAATGCACGATTAAGAATTGGGAAGACCAAGAGGTCAAAATCGTCTATAATGAGAACTCATTTTTGGATATAGAGTTGGAATTCATTGGTTTTGATGGGATGGACTTTAGCAAATACAATTCCGCAGACAAACTGAGAATAAAAGGATCAGACATCAGGGATGAGGAATTAGAAGAGACGATAGATATATCCATGGCAAAGCGTGTCAACATGGTTTACAATGTAGGTATGGATATTGACAACCTTCCGCCTGACGACCCCAATACGGCAGAACGATATGACAAAGCACTTTTCTATTTCTGCTACCAACAGTCCCCTAAAAATACCCAAGAGAAATGGGATCAAATGGGCAATAGTCAAATCGACATAAAGAATAAACTTTCCAATGTTTTCTGTTCAGACTGCTTTCCATCACGATTAATATATATAATCAACGAGAATAAAAAGGAAAAGGAAAAAATCATCAACTTCATCGACTTAGGGAAGCATGTGAAAAAGAAATACCAGAAAGTGGTTGGCATTGTAAAAGACAATATCGAATCTCTTGCCAGATGCGAGCATGCTCGTTGGAATGTAGAGAAGTTACTGTTAGGTTTCCGTCCTTTGTCAGAAAAAGAACATTTGGAAGATGAGCAGTTGTTTGGAAAAGACCGAAAGGATTACCGAAAGGCTCTCAAAAAACGTGGCATCCATATTGACCTCTGCTCATATCGAGATTTGAGAAGAATCAATCCTGGCGACATGAAGTATGACTGCTTCTTGATGATAGCAATGCCAAGGATATTGCTGGAAAGGATTGGAAGCCATTAGATTTTGTAAAATTGACATTTGAAACTAATTTATTTTACAGAAAATATCAAACTATGGAGTCAAGACAATACACATTCAATAATTCAACTATAACTATAAAATTCGGAAACATAATCGAATCCCACGCTGAAGTTATTGTAAGCTCTGACGACTGCTATATAACAATGGGAGGTGGCGTGTCTCGTGCCATTCTTCACAAAGGAGGGCAATCTATCTTCAAAGATGCACAGAAATTAGTGCCAGTTTCCCTTGGAGATGTCGCTGCTACTACAGCAGGAGCCATGGAATATCAAAAGTATATATTTCATTGCATTACCATTGACAAAAAGCGCAAATTACAAATGCTCGAAAGTCATATAACAGAGGAAGATGTTTTAAACTACCTGCTTCAACATGCCGTAGATAAATGCTTTCATCTGATACAAGCAATGGATTTAACATCAATAGCATTTCCTACCATTGGAGCAGGAGCTGCACATATTCCCATCCAAAAAGTTATCGAACAGATGTCCATTGCCATAGCACGTAATCTTGGAAATACCAACAGGTCATTGAATGTAGAACTCTACCTATATGACATCTACAACCTTTATTCCGAGTCAGACTACATTACGCTTTTCGAAAGTTTCGCAGCCAAGGCTGCTTTATTGGAATATAAGAAGAATTTAGCAAATACAGACGATTATACAGATGTGACTTCTATTGAAAAAGAGGTACCTTCTCCTGATCGTAGTTCAATGACTCATAAAGTTTTCATTAGTTATTCAAGAAAGGACAAGGAGGTCGCACAATATATCTGTGAGATATTAGAAAAGAATGGAATCGAGTTTTGGATTGACAAAAAAGGCATCTACAGTAGTTCCAATTACAAAGAACTCATTGTTGATGCAATAGAGATTTCTAAGGCTGTTATTTTTATCAGTTCCGCCAATTCCAACAACTCTATGAATGTTATTCGTGAAATCGGCTATGCAGTAAACATGAACAAGTCTATTCTTCCTATAAAACTTGACGAAACGCCGTATGCAAAAAGCATACGTCTCGACATCTCAGATATAGACATGATAGATTTCAAGAATCCTATGGAGTCTAGCAAAAAACTCGTAACAAGTTTAATGTATGTGCTGAATAAATAAAGACTATTTTTTTAATAGACGACTGGATTTTATATCGCCATAGACTTTATATCAAAAGATAAAAATAACTTTAAATAATAAAGAGATGGCAGTTTTACTCTAATTTGCATTTTTATAGACAACAAAATTTTTACTAACATTAAATTTAAGGACAAAAATGGATAACCGTAAAGATTATTTCGCATTTATAAGTTATAAACACGAAGATGAAAAGTGGGCAAAGTGGCTACAGTACAAGTTGGAGCATTACCATTTCCCAACAAATCTTAATGGTCGAACTGATTTACCTAAAAATATACGTCCAACATTCCGAGATGTTACAGACATGAAACCTGGAATATTGGCTGAAGAGATAAATGATGCTCTAAAAAAATCTCAATGGCTAATAGTGATATGTTCTCCAAGAAGTGCAAAGAGTCCGTGGGTATGCAAAGAAGCACAAACTTTTATAGATTTAAATCGCTCCAATTATATTATACCATTTGTAATAGAAGGTAAACCTTTTTCTGGTGATCCCGCTACAGAGTGTTTTCCTAAAGCTCTCCTCAACCTCACAGGAAGCAAAGAACTTCTTGCTGCAAACATTAATGAAATGGGGCGAAACGCTGCTGTCATAAAAATTATTGCAGCTATGTTTCATTTGAAGTTCGATAGTCTTTGGCAACGACATAGAAGAAAAAAAACAAGAGATAACATTTTATTTTCTTTCATCGCTGCTATACTACTATTTTTGAGTTGTTTTTTATACTCATATATTCTAGAACAGAACGATAATACAAAGAAAGCCATTACAGAAAAAGAATTTCAACAATTTAATGCAGAGTTTCTGAGGTGTGAAAAGCTATATAATAGCAAAAATTATTATGAAGCATTCAATGCCAGTAAAATCATTTTAAAAAGTAACAGAAATGTTCCTGACACACTGGCTTCAAAATTTGAATTTCTTTTAAGAATGAGCCTTTCTGCCATCCAATCTGATACGTTGACACTTACTAGTCGTTTTTTTGCAGAATTTCCCGTTATGGATTGGGGAGAGATGCCCGTTTGTTTTAACCAAGCTGGTGACATTTGTTATGTAGGGTGTAATGGGTTTACTGCCTTTTACACAAAAAATGGGAAAATGATATATCATTCAGAAGATTGGCCTTCTGATATACGATTAACTAGTGACAAAATTATTTTGTTTGAGGATTTTGATGTTACTTTTTTGAATAAAGAAAACTTCAAAATCGTAAAGCAATATAAATTATCCACATCCGCAAATGATTATCAAATGTACGTTGGAAGTAGTGCTGATGGAGCTAGATTTTTAACTGAAGATTCGAACACTCACGCATATCATGTATATGACACATATTCAGGTAATCTCATTAATTCATTTAAAACTCCAGCATCAATGGCATCAATTAGTGGTGATGGTAAAATTTTGGCTATGTCTGAGAAAGAAAGATTAGCACTATATAAAATTGATACAGGTGAAAAAATACACGAAAACGAAAACTTATATGCAGCTAGTTTACAATTTGACGAATCAGGAAAATGGCTGCTACTATACTTAGAGAAATACGATGCTCTAAATATACTAAATCTAACGACACATGAATCTTATTCTATAGACGAACTTCAAGGTCAATGGGAACAGAGCATGAATTATACAGGACAAAATTATGCTAATAAATATTTTGTTTCAGATGATGATAGATACATCGCAATAGGCGGTAGCATTTATAACATTGTAGATGGTACTATGTTCAAGAAATTAATTGATTCTGATAAAGTTATGGGAATAAAGATTCTTCCAGATGCGAAAAAGGTAATTCAAATAAATGATAATAGAGAAATTCTTGTTTATACAAGAAAAGGTTGTCCTATGTTCAAACCTTTAAACATAAAGTTCTCAAAAATCTTGGATAAAGATAAAACGGAATCAAAATATTCAATATTAATAAAAGATAATGGACAAATAGAAATTTTATCTAAAAATGGGCGAAAAATTGGAAGTTTGTCGGGTATTAATGGTGACATATATCATCTGAGCATATCTCAAGATGAGAAATATATCTTAGTAAGTTCTTTAGCAATTCCGTCAAGTATATTTGACCTAACTACTGGTCAAAAAGTACAAGAGTTCCCTTTTCAACCTGGAGACGGCGATTTAGGGTTCGGAGTTATAGGTAATGATGGTCATTTATATTTCAATGATATTAATACCGTATTAAAATATAAATTTGCGCCTTTAAAAGACTTACTAAATTTGGATGTAAGCCAATAGAAAGTCGCTTCTAATGGCTTAATCTACATATAAAGAGTTTTATATACTCGATACTCTAAATATAGATTTGACTCCCAAACTTTTTAAAAGCTAAAAGACACAAATTATTTAATAAATGCTTGGTACAAAACTACATGACTCAACATTTCAAATATTTCGCATTCATATCATACAGTTCCCATGATATTGCGTGGGGGAAAAAACTGCAAAAGAAGCTGGAAGGATATCGAATGCCTTCTACTTTGTGTAGTGAGCATGGTTGGCAACGCAATCCGATAAAGCCGGTTTTCTTTGCTCCTACAGACATACAACCAGGAGATTTGGATGAAGAGCTAAAGGAAAGACTGAAAGCCTCACGAAATCTCATCGTAATTTGTTCATCCCATTCTGCAAAATCAGATTGGGTCGGTAAGGAAATAACTTTCTTTCATAGCCTCGGACGAGCGAGCAGCATCCATTTCTTTATTGTTGACGGTATTCCTCATAGTGGCAATCCTGAAACGGAATGCTTCAACCCCATCGTCAAAACATTGGATATCCCAGAAATACTTGGGGCTAATATCCATGAGAAGGTTTTCAAGTCTCCATGGCTAAACCGAGAACGAGCATACATACAACTTATTACCAAACTTCTTGGAGTTGAATTTGATAGCATCTGGCAACGTCATCGCCGTTTACTTAGGCAAAAGATTACAACATGGTGTTTGGGAGTGTTTGCAGTACTCGCTGCTTTGGTTGGAGTTGGAATAACTAGCCAGCCGATTAATGTTGAGGTTTCACTAAATGAAACAACAACACACAATAAGCATTTGCCACCATTAAAGGATGCTATCGTAACACTCTGTCTTGACAACGAGACGAAGACTGATACTTTATCATCACTCGATAACAAGGCTTTATTTGCCAACATACCTCATAGTTTTATCGGCAAAAGGGCTTGTGTAAAGATAGAGTGCAAGGATTGGTTACCTGTGGATACAACGTTTATTCTGACAAAGAATCCTATCATAAACATTGCTCGTAACCCTGAGTGTTATGGGAATGTAAAATTTCTGCTATGGAATCTGAAGAAAGAAAAGGGTATGGGAAATGTGAAGGTCGAGATTGCTGGTCAAACATCCACCTCTGATGCCAACGGCAATGTAAAAATGCAGATTCCTCTAAAAAATCAAAGAGAAAAGTATCAAGTATTATGCAATCTTGATTTAGATAATAACATCCTCGTAATGCCAACTACACAAAGTACAGCATTGATAGTAAAATAATAAAGATGAAAAAAATAGTTTCAATAATAACAGTTCTGTTGGCTGTACTATTTGTGCAAGCACAGACTATCACACAAAATGGTGTATCTTATCGCTATAATGGCAAGAATCCTCGTACCCCTATTGGTGGTGTGTATATCAAACCTGTAACTGCCGACAATGGCGTGGTAAGTAACGCTTCGAATGGCTCGTTCTCAGTAGTTCTGAAAAACTTAAAGATGGGTTCACGCATTGGTAATGTAAAGGTGGCAAAGCAAGGAATGATGGTATTTAACCAGCAAGCTGTTGACGAGTGGAATGTCCGCAAAGATCCTCTCTGCTTGATTCTTTGCGATGCCAACGAGTTTCAGAAGCAAAAGAAAAACTTGATTGCTATTGGTGAAAGACAAGCAAAACTGAAATACGATAAGAAACTAGCTGAATTAAAGAAAAAGAATGAGGCCCAACAACTTCAAATTGACGACTATTACAATAAACTCGATTCCTTAGAAAAGGAATATCAGAATGCTTTGAAGCACATGGACGAATATGCCGATGTGTTTGCTCGCATTGACGAAAGCGAGGTTGACACTCTTGCCCAACGTGCCATGGAACTATTCAACAAAGGTGAAATAGACGAATCCATCCGTCTGTTTGAACAAGGAAACTACATGAAGAAGTTGGATGATGCCTTGCATACCAAGGCACAGGCTCAAAATTTGAGGAATGTCGCCGATTCTGCCGAAGCGCTTGCGGATAAAGATATAGAGGAATACGTCAAGAGCATCAAGGCACAAGTTTCTGCTTATCAGGTAAAAAATGATTATGAAAAAGTTGGAGAATTGCTGAAAGGGATGGCAGATAAGCTTCAGACATTAGAAGCAATATGGGATTATATTTTGTTCTGCAAAATGCAAAATAAATTTAAGGAGGAAGAATTGTATTCGTATAAAATTTTTCAGCTCATTGAAAAGGGAAAATATCAAAAAAAGGAAATACTTTTGCTACCATTATATATGTCTTTGGGGGAACTTTCATACAACTTAAAAGATTTCAGTGACAGCGAGAATCTTCTCAAAGCTGCACAGGAAGCCTGTCGTCGCCACTCAAAAGATGCCCCAGACTCTTTTGATCCAGGATTATTATTTATTTACGGAAGTTTTGGAAATCTTTACAAAAAAACGCAACGTTTTGGTGAAAGTGAGGCTATGTACAAGTCGGCATTGGAAGTCTACGAACATTTATCAAAAAACAACGAGAATGATTACAAGACAACTTTAGCTATAATATATGATAATTTGGGAGCACTTTATAATGACTTGAAACGTTTCTGTGACAGTGAGGCTATGTCCAAGTCGGCATTAGAAATACGAAAGCGTTTGGCAGTAGATAACCCTAAGGCTTATGAGCCAGAATTAGCTTTTTCTTATAATAATTTGGGGAATCTCTATTGTGACATCAAGCGTTTCAGTGACAGCGAAGCTATGTACAAGTCGGCATTGGAAATACGAAAGCGTTTGGCAACAGATAACCCTAAGGCTTATGAGCCAGAATTAGCTTCTTCTTATAATAATTTGGGGAATCTCTATTGTGACATCAAGCGTTTCAGTGATAGCGAAGCGATGCACAAGTCGGCATTGGAAATACAAAAGCGTTTGGCAATTGATTATCCTAAGGCTTATGAGGAAGATTTGGCAAGTTCTTATAATAATTTAGGGAATCTTTACTATGACACCAAACGTTTTAATGACAGCGAGGCTATGTACAAGTCGGCATTGGAAATACGAAAGCGTTTGGCAACAGATAACCCTAAGGCTTATGAGCCAGAATTAGCTTCTTCTTATAATAATTTGGGGAATCTCTATTGTGACATCAAGCGTTTCAGTGATAGCGAAGCGATGCACAAGTCGGCATTGGAAATACAAAAGCGTTTGGCAATTGATTATCCTAAGGCTTATGAGGAAGATTTGGCAAGTTCTTATAATAATTTAGGGAATCTTTACTATGACACCAAACGTTTTAATGACAGCGAGGCTATGTACAAATCGGCATTAGAAATACGAAAGCGTTTGGCAACAGATAACCCTAAGGCTTATGAGGAAGATTTGGCAAGTTCTTATAATAATTTAGGGAATCTTTATAGTGACAACAAACGTTTTAAAGACAGCGAAATAATGTTCAAGTCAGCATTGGAAATTCGCAAGCGTTTGGCAGTAGATAGCCCTAAGGTTTATGAACCAGGACTAGCCACTTCTTATAACAATTTAGGGAATCTTTACTATGACACCAAACGTTTTAATGACAGCGAAATAATGGAAAAGTCATCATTAGAGATTTTGGAGCACTTATCTAAAGACAACCCGGATGTCTATGAATCAGATATAGCTACTTGCTATGACAAACTAGGAAGTATTTATAGTAAAATGCAACGTTTCACAGACAGTGAGACTATGTATAAGTTAGCATTGGAAATACGTAAACGCTTATCTAAAAACAACCCGAAAGTTTATGATGGCAACTTAGCTGATTCATACAACAATCTAGGAGTTCTTTATTGCACCATTCAACGTTATACAGACAGCGAGGCTATGTATAAGTTAGCATTGGGAATGCGCAACCAACTGGCAACAGATAATCCTAAGGCTTATGAGGAAGATTTGGCAAGTTCTTATAATAATTTAGGGAATCTCTACTGTGACACTCAACGTTATACAGACAGCGAGGCTATGTATAAATCGGCATTGGAAATACGAAAGCTTTTGGCAACAGATAATCCTAAGGCTTATGAGGAAGATTTGGCAAGTTCTTATAATAATTTAGGGAATCTCTACTGTGACACTCAACGTTATACAGACAGCGAGGCTATGTACAAATCGGCATTAGAAATACGAAAGCGTTTGGCAACAGATAATCCTAAGGCTTATGAGGAAGATTTGGCAAGTTCCTACAATAATTTAGGGCTTCTTTATCGTAAAATTCTACGCTTCAGTGACAGCGAGACGATGTACAAGTTGGCATTGGAGATTATCGAACGTTTATCAAAAGACAACCCAAAGGATTATGAGGACGATTTAATTGGTTATTATACCAATTTAGGAAACCTTTATAGTGCCACAGAGCGCTTCGGTGACAGCGAAAAGATATTTCTGTCCTGCTTAGATATATATTCTAAAATGTATGAAAATAATCCACAGTTGTATGGGAAAAAAATGGCAAATCTCTATTATAACATAGGATCAATAAGAACGAAAAACCGAAAAAACATAATGGCTATCAATGCCTTTGAAAATTCATTAAAACTCATCAAAAAAAATGCTATAAGGGAGAAAGAAGATACTGCGCTATATGCAGTAAATCTACAGGAACTTATTAAATTGTATAATTCAGAAAAAAATTATGAAGCTGCGTATAATTATAATGCAGAACTCTTGAAGATATTGAAGAGTGATTATTTAGTAAATCCTGAAAAATTTAAGAATGCTTACACTGTTTTTTTGTCAAGCCAATCCTTCTATGCGAACCTCTTAGGCAAGTTCAAAGAAGGAGAAAAGTTTTCTTTGGAAGCATTACAAGTGGATTCCACAAAACATATAGCATATACCAATCTTGCTGCCGCTTTGCTTTTCCAAGGTAAGATAGAAGAGGCAGAGAAAATCTATCGCCAATATAAATCAGAATTCAAAGATGGATTTCTTGGTGACTTCGCTGAGTATGAACGACTGCAAGTCATTCCTAAGGAATATATGGCAGACGTAGAGAGAATCAAAGCAATGCTACAAGAATAAGAATGAAAAGGGCACATTACACTGACTAAAAAACATAAAAACAAAAAAAACTTCAACTGACCTGATAGATTTTCCCCATTCACATCCTCCCTATAATAAACATCAAACAGTTTAAAATGCAAACAACAATGAAAGAGTATAAACCAAAACCAGTAGATACACTAAGTATCGAACTTCCTGAAGAATTAAACTCTTTGGTAGAAGAAATGTCAAAGAACGTACATGAAGTTTGGGCACAGACCAGAATCGCCCAGGGATGGACCTATGGAGAAGAGCGAAATGATGCAGAAAAGAAACATCCATGTTTGGTGCCATACGAAGAATTGAGCGAGGATGAAAAGACTTACGATCGCAACACCTCTGTAGAGACCATCAAGTTAATCTTGAAGCTTGGCTTTAAAATTTCAAAGGACTAAGAAAGATACTTCGTATAGAGGCTCTGACAAAGAACAATGGCAAAGAATCACACCGAATATCCCATAACCGTCATCATCGGAATAGGCTTGCTGATAGTATTAGGCTTATTACCTTTTTATTGCAAGTCTTTTATGACGTGGATATACATTGCCATTTGTTGCATCATCGTGGTCGGATTGTTGGGCTTAGTGCTACATCTTCGCCATAACCAGAAAATCAAGCAAGAGAATCGCGAAGCCTTGGCAGAAAATCCAAAGCGCATTGCGATTTTTCAGAAACTGGGAAATGGAAGCGACATTGAGACTACTGGAACTTTGGATTATCCTTTGCTGAGACATCCTAAGGGATATGATGTGAAATGGCTTTATGATTCCACAAGAGAGGTCGTCTTCTTCTCCACCTATGTCAATGAAAAAGAGGAAGCTGTAATCAGGCAGAAATATGACGCTTGGCTATCCCAACAGGCTCCAGAAGATATGGCAGGCTTCGAGATGATTGTGAATCTATCTTCGTTTGAAGACACCGCCGATGAGGAGCTGCTCGATGGAGTCAACCTCCTGCAAATAGGATTCAAGAGAAAGACTACCGAACGTTGGGGAAGAATAGAATCTCTTTTGCTAAAATTGCAAACTTTCATCGACTCTCTTTCTCCTTATTATATACATCGGCAATTCTGCTTGAAAGGTATTTTGAAAGCTGGAGTATATGTAGAATATGAGGGATTGGCTTTGGTCTCAACCACAAGACCTACTCCAAAGGGTATGGAAGATGCCACGGAGCACTTGCCGTCAGGTGATTTCAAAAGGCTAAACACTATGCAGAACTGGATGAAAGCAGACGATATGGTTTACATTGAGTCTTGGGAAGACATAAGATTATGAAGTTCCGACTCTCTATATAAATGTACATCATATAAAAATAAAACAAAAAATTATCAAAACGAAACATGCTTATGAAGACAGTATTCCTAGCAATAGCCCTAGCATTCATCGGGCTACCATCCATTGCTCAAAATGCGGCAATCCCCAATGCCATCGACTCCGACAGCACCTTCTCCCCCAAGAATCACATCACCCAGATTCCATTAGAAAATTGCTATCGCATCGACACTTGCGAGGAGAAGCGGTTTGCCATCGTACTGAAAGACGCGAAATGCGGCATCTACGATCTGCAAAGGCATGAGAATGTGACAAACATCGAATATGATGTCCTCTCTTTTTCTCGCCGACAGATCGCTGAAGACAATACGGAAATCTTCTATTTCTATGCCGAAAAAGGCATTGAGCAAGGTATCATCGGGGTCTATGGCAACAACAACCAAACACTCGGCATTTGGCATGACAACCCTGAATACGTGGGAAACCTATCTGAATGCACCACCATCGACACTGCCATCTCCAAGAAATGCAAGCGCCTACTACAAAAGGGAATGGAAGCACTGGATGGAACTTATGGACAGATTGCGGTCATCGATGCCCAAAACGGAAGACTGAAAGCTTGGGTGGCTTTGGAGAAGAAAGACAATGGCTTTTCAGATGCCAAACTTTTGAGAAATGTGTTCAGTCCTCGTTGCATCACAACGATTGGAACAGCAGCTGTATTGGCAGACATTGATGCCAACCTCGAAGATAGCATTGATGCTGGTAATGGTGCCTATGATACCGAAGATGGCTTGAAGATCAGAGACCACAACTGGCGTACTGGAGGTTATGGAAAGATGACCGTCAGAGATGCCTTGGTCAAGAAATCGAATGTGGCGATGTATAAGATGACACAGGTTGCCATGGGGAATGAGAGGGCACACGATGTTTGGCAGGAAATGATGAACCATCCTCATTCCACCAATGCCATGGAAATCGCAGCTTCTACTTGGAGCATCAACCACGAAGACGCATCCGTTTATCCTACCTTGAAGGGGGATTCCGTAGAGGTGGCGCCTCATAATACGACAACACCAAAGGAACGTCAATATATCAAAGAGGTATTGGTGGGACTCAACAAGGCGGGTGGCATACAAGCCGATTATGCTCCTCGGGGCATCGAACTTGCTGGTGTCTATGGCAACTGGGGTAAAGACTACTATACAGAAGACAACACCCTCACCGAAACGTCGTTTGTCGGCTTCTTCCCTGCCCCAAATCCTCGCTATAGCATCTGCGTCTTCATCCACAGACCTGACGAACCGTCTCATAGTCCGAAGGATTTAGCCACAAGCGTCGTGAATGAGCTGATTTCTTGGCTCATGAAGCATTAACCATCAAGAATATCGATGTATAACGATAAAAACATACTGTTATGAAAGAAGTAAAACTGAACGCTCCAATCAATGCCTTTGGAGTGGACTTCAAAAACATCTATGAGGTGATTGCCTACGCCATTGATGGGAAACCGAAAGATGGTGTCTATGTCGGTGAGGACTCCCAACGTTACCCTTGCTTCGACTCAGAAGATTATGCCAGCGAGGATCGCTACTACTGGAATTTCGTCTTCGCCACTTCACAAAGTGAACTGGACGAGAAGCTGAAAAAGTTGAAGGAGATGGATACCTTGGGCATCAACTATAGAAAACTGACAGAGGACTTGGCTCCTATGGCTTACTGGGAAGGAGACTCCTATTATAAGGTATTCCTGACTGACAACCTCTCCTCACACACGTAAATGTTTTTCTTCCGAAAAAGTATCATTGTATCATTTTTCAGAAGCAGAATCGAGATAACTATCTAAGTATTAGCGAGAAAGGGTGGATGATATTTGCATCCACCCTTTCTCGTATGTATCACAAAAGAGTCATGATTTCGAGGAGAAGTATCACGATTTCCAACTTTCCACCGTCAAAATCATGATTTTTGTGTTTCCTTCTCTGCCACCAAATATCGTTTTCCCGTGGCAAATCGCTTCACCTTGATGCCATCGATATTCGCCAACTTTCGACCGAAACTCATCAAACTGTCTATCTTCAGCGAACTCCCGATGCGCTTCTTCAGATAGTCGAAAATCTCTGCCGCCGACATATACTTACCCAGCGACTCGTCTTCCACCAAGTCGAAACACATTTGGAAATATTGCTCTATCGGAGGAACCACCTCAAACTGACGATTGCTCTGCATCAACAATGCTGTCTCCACCGAGTCGAAATACGTTTTTTCGCCAGCTCGAATCGCCGCCATCGCCTGCGCAAAAAGTTGGACATAATTAGGTTTGACGCTCACATCGATCGGTCCCGTCAACTCCACACCGATAAAACGGCGATTGCCCGAAGGGTCGGTCAAGATGTCATCCATATTGCTAGTTGCTATGAAGGATGCCAGACGTGGGAACTCCTCCACATGTCCACCATACGGGCGTTTCATCTTCACGTTCGGCAACTGGATGAGATTTTTCAAGAACCCTTGTTGCACCTGTGGCGAAATCTGGTTGAACTCATCCAGGTTGATCAAGAGCGTTTGAGCCATCGCTTGATAAACTTGACGTTTTTCTGACAAAACCAAGTTGTCGGTATAGCCCCATTGCAGTTCTTGCGGAATCAAGCGGCGACAGAAAGTGCTCTTGTTGAAACCTTGTTTCGAGATGAGCAGCGGCGCCACACTGTTGCCATACAGTCGATGGTTGATGCCTCGCCATTGGTCCACCATTCCCAAGAACCAGATGTAAAACCAGTCTGCCCAATGCGGATTGGCAGTCGGCACCGTGCGAGCCAACGCCCGGATGTGGTCTTTGCCATCCCACTTGCCCTCGCACTGAAAGAGATACTCATCTATCGGATCATAGTTGGCGATGTAATCCGACTCCAGAAAGTTGCGTACATCCTTGATGCTCACACGGATGTCTGCCAACTGCACATCGAGTGTCATTCGCTTTTGCACACGTGGATCGACCGGAGCAAAATCGTGCCAACTTCCCTTCGTTTTGTATTCCGTGTATTTCATCAGAACATTGTATCTGAAATCGTAACGATCTCTCAGAAACACCATCATATTCATGATGTTGTCAGCAGTAGTCGGTTGCACGCCAACCTTAGATTTCTCAATCTCGCCATCGTCCGTCTCCCATCCCACAAGGTCGGGCGTAGGAAATTTCTTCACCTCTTTCACGCCCCCTTTTATCATCTCTTGCTTGCGCACATGATGGTCGATTTTCATCGGAATCGCCTGGGCGTTATAATAAGGATGGGCATCAAGCGTCATCATGAAATGATCCTTCAAGCTATGGGAAGTGGGCTGGAGATCTTCCTTAATCAGTGTTTGATAGAGCGGAACGATCTGCTTGGCAGCCATGCGATGCAATTCCTCTGCATCCTCCTCATTTTGAGGGATTTCGCCATCTATATCGGTGTATCTCACCAAGACATGTGCCGACGTGCCATCCGCTCCCTCGATAACCGCAAAGGTGGAGGGCATCAAGGAGGCTGAACGTTTCAACGTCGCCATGTCTTCTGCCTCAAAAATGTCATCGAAAGTGAGGAGCAAGATGCCATTGACCGTCTTCAGTTTGAGACAATCGTTGGCTTCCTTGCCGTACTCTGCCGAAGGATAGACATGTCGCCAGTTCGCCATGCCTCGGTAACTCTCATACCCATAATCGAGTACTTCCTTACTGTTTCGGAAATTAGTAATGGTGCCTCGTGCATCATCCTTGGCGATGCGCTGGAGAAAGGATTCGAAGTTCTTGGTGTTGAGTACCAACTGATTTTTCTTGTTGGTATGTATAATGGAAATTTTAATCATTCGTCTTGGATTTTTTATATGCGTAGTTGGAAAGTGGATTGTAGGCACTTATGATGTGACTCTATGCCTGGGCAACCAATGCCCATAGTTTGGGCACTCATTGCCCATAGTCTGGGCATCAATTGCCCGTAGTGTGGGCACTCGCCTAAACTCCCCAATAAAAAAGGTCACGCTCGGCGAGATTTTTCTCAGACTGAGCGTTGGCATCATCGGAATGAGCTTGGGGGAAGTCGGGCTGGTAGGAAACAAACGTCTCCTTGAAATGGTCGAACTCCACATCGTCGTAGCCGTATGAGTGGAACAGTTCCTTGATTTCCAACTGCTGCTTCGGCAAGAGCAAAAGTTGTCCCAGCTTATAGCGATAGTACTGTCCCTTGCTGCCGAGATAGCCTCGCAGGCGACAGCGCAAGGTAGGAGCATCTTTCAACGTGACGTTGCAATAGAGGTGATCGAATCCCCATGCCAGTTTGGCGATTCTCAACTTTTCATAATACTGGCAGTTGCCATTGCGCCATGCCGATGGGAAGACGGCATTTCCACTATGGCGTTTCTCACTTAGGAAGCGTGTCGATAGGAAACGCACGCACTCTTCCTTGACGATGCATTGCTCATTGAAGCAATAAGTCCATCCGTAAGGCAATCCTTTACCAGCCATTGCCTTCTTCAACATTTCAAATTGTTTCATTGATTTTTGGTGTTAGTTATTATACTTAAGGTTTCTCATAGGTTGCTGACCTGTGTGGAATCTTTAGTTTTATTTTTCTACGGCAAAATTACGAAAAAGCATTGAGAATTGCAAGTATTCTGGCAAATATTTCTAGGCATCGAACCAAAAAGTTATCATTTTACCGCTCCAAATGTCGAAATGATGATACTTTCTCCCGAAATCGTGATACTTCCATGATACATTTCGAGGGATATAGCAGATGTGTCATAGGATGGAATCCTCTGATTATCAGTTGGTATCGCTAGAAGACGGCTCGCAAAATGATACAATGACACTTTTTCTCAAAGAAAAACTTTACGTGAGGAAAGGCGAAACGTTAAAGACTGACAAAATCAAAAAGAAAAGTTTCATATATCGGAAACTTTTACTATTTTTGCAAAAAATACAGACAATGGCAAATAGAGACTATAAATTAATGTTGTTGGAAGATGCTGAGCAATTCTTAGCATCCTTGCCTGAAAATGTCCGTTTCAAAATAACTTATAACATCAGAAGAGTCCTAGCAGGCGAAATAAATAAAAGAGAAGGACACTATCATCATTGCGACCCATGGTATTGTCAAAAAGACACAAAAGACTCCACCCAAAGAAATAGCTAAAGCTGAAGAAATAAAGAAAAAGTATTTTGAACTAAAAGAAAAGAAGAAATGGAAGAAATGAAAATGATTTCGTTTGACGACTTTCAAGATAAATATATCGGTAAAATTGGGACTCCCCAAAGAGATGCACTGGAGAAGCAAGTTGAAGAAGCCGTTCAGTCCTATAAATTGGGGGAAGCTCTCAAACAAGCTCGCCAAATGAAGCAACTCACTCAAGCTCAACTAGGAGAAAAAGTTGGTGTGCAAAAAGCTCAAATCTCTCGTTTGGAAAACGGAAAGAGCATCACCTTCTCGACTCTTTCCAGATTGCTAAAAGCATTGAACATCCCCGCATCCATTGAAATGTCGGGAGTTGGCAAAGTTGCCTTATGGTAATTAAAATAGAATCGCCCATACGTCTTCTCTCATCAAGGAGAACGTATGGGCGATTATGAGTAAAACAATATCACACTTTTTCATTATTACAATATTCGGCAAATGTTTCATTATACATTTTGCGAACACAATCATTAGGAATGCCCAATGTCAAACAGCATCCTTTTGTACCTTTGATGGTCAATAAACCATAATAGAGCAAGAAACTGGCAAACATATCGGGATTAGTTATATCCTGTGGTGAGAACACATTCTTTATAAGGACATCTATCTCGCCCCTCTCTCTGATAGTACGGAGCACATCCTTGCGATACCCATCCGCCCCATCCTGTCGAAGTAGCCTCTTTACATTACAGAAATCTTCCTCATATTTTGATGTTAGCATTTGCTTTGAAACTTCTCCGTTTTCAATATAGTGACAAAGATAATCAATGGCCATATCGCAATTGAACACCCTACGCTGCGACTCCAATGCATCCTGAGAGAGACAGTAGTTTCCACCCCAAAGTTCCATATTACGGAGGACTGCTTCAATATCTGTATCAGCAGAAATCTTCCCCTTATTTTTATAATAGGTAAGCATGGAACTTATATCTTCTGTAGAGAAACCTAGCATTTCATAATACTTATCGTGCCCTGCTATATTCCATGCAACATTGTTTGCTGTGACCACACCATCGAGAGCCACAGGAGTCACTCCTGTGAAGAGTGTACGTTCAAAAGCACCCTTCACTTTCTTGAAGAAATCGCAATAGAGTCTATCTGCTTGATAGATAGCCCAAGACATTTTTTCACCCTGTTCATTAAGCAAAGTATTAACAAAGCTATCATATTCGTCAACGATAAGGTAGAGAGGATAGTGCAAAGAATGCGCTTTCAATGTCATAACAATTAGCTTACCCCCTGCATCATCACAATCATAGAACTGTTTTTTGGTTGCTTCAGGATAATATTCCCCATATTTATCCATAAAGTCATCCAAGGCTGCGCAACAACACTCATTGAATTTCTTTTCGAGGTTCTCTATCGTACATCTCATCTGAGAGAAATCAAGATACAGCACTTGGTATTTCCCTTGAGCAGCCGTAGGATGCTTCCCTATCCACAGGTCACCGAACCACTCTTGGAACTTATCCTTGGTACGACAATCATAATAAGCCTGGAGCATACTGAGGAACATGCTCTTGCCAAAGCGGCGAGGGCGAATACAGAAGAGATTGCCATAGCCTTCCTCCAAATTCGGGATAAACATTGTTTTGTCCACATAATAGAATCCTTGCTCTATTACCTGCACAAAGTCCTGTATGCCGTATGGCAATTCTTTCGTAATGTTCTGCTCCATATCTTTCATCATTTATATAGACTTCATTCTAATTTTCGGCGAAGTTACGATAATTATCCGAGACTGCCAAGAAATTCCGCTGCTTTTATTTAAGGTTATCAAAATTTTTGATTACCTTCAGTATTATTCTCCAGCACCCATTTCCACACTGGTACAATCTCTATCTTGAGCCCCTTGCATTCCAACTCCCCCTCATCCTCATAAGTTACAATCACCAGCGAATAAATCTTCTTATACAGAGCGGATAACACCAGACTTTTCGAGCTGATGATAACCAAGTTTAACGCTCACTTGTTTCCTTTTCCATCAATTTTATGTAATTTTGCAGCCCGAAAAGAAAAACAAGGTAAAAGGAACAAACATTCTCAATAGGTATATATAAAATATGAGCAGTAATAACGTAAATGACATGACTGTTGGTTCGCCGATGCGAGCCATCTTCAAGTTTGCAGTACCCCTTATCCTGGGCTATATCCTGCAACAGATGTATCTCATCATCGACACCGTCATCGTGGGACGATGGATCGGCGTGAATGCCTTGGCAGCCATTGGTGCCTCCACCTCCATCATGTTCTTGATCATGGGCTTCTGCAATGGTTCGTGCGCCGGCTTCGCCATCCCTGTGGTTCAGGCTTTCGGGGCGAAGGACTTCCGAAAAATGCGAACCTACGTGAGCAACAGCTATCGCATCGCCATCACCTTCGCCGTGGTCATCACCCTCTTGTCGTGCCTTTTCTGCAAGAAGATTCTGCATCTCGTCAACACCCCATTGGAGGTATTCGATGATGCCTACATCTTCCTCATGCTCCAGTTTGCGGCGATACCTTTCACGATAGGCTACAACCTGCTGGCAGGACAAATCCGTGCCCTCGGCAACTCGAAGCAACCATTCTACTTCCTCATCACCGCCTCTGTTGTCAACATCCTCCTCGATGTTCTCCTCATCTTGATTCTGGGACTTGGCGTGGAGGGAGCCGGCATCGCTACCCTTCTCTCGCAAGCCTTCTCGGTATGCCTCTGCATCCGGTTCATCAAGAAGAAGATGCAGATACTGATACCGCAAGGTGAGGAACGTGACTTTGACAACAAGAAAATCAGTATATTATTAAATAATGGTGTGCCGATGGGTTTGCAATTCTCCATCACCGGCATCGGCATCATCATGCTCCAGAGTGCCAACAATGCCCTGGGCATCACTTGTGTGGCAGCCTTCATCGCCGCCATGCGCATCAAGTATCTCTTCACTTGTGTCTTTGAGAACATCGGTGTGGCGATGGCGACCTATTGCGGTCAGAACCTCGGTGCCAAGAAGATGGAACGCATCTCGCAGGGCGTGAGAGCCGCCATCAAGATGATGCTCATCTTCTTCGTGTTCAGTTTCATCGTCATCACTCCTTTTGCCGACGACATGATGACGCTCTTCGTGGATAAGGGCGAGGCTGAGGTGGTGACCTATGCCGCTGAGTTTATGCGCATCGCTTGCTACTTCTATCCTTGCCTCGGCTTGCTCACCATCTTCCGCTACAGCATCCAGGGCTTGGGATACAGCAATCTCTCGATGATGAGTGGTGTGATGGAGATGATAGCGAGATGTGGTGTGAGCCTCTGGCTAGTTCCAGCCTTTATGTGGACAGGTGTTTGCTATGGCGACCCAGTGGCTTGGGTGATGGCGGACATGTTCCTCCTCCCTGCCTTCTGGTGGTTGTTCAAACACTTGAAGAAAAGGATTATTTGAATGCTCCAGAGTCGGCATCTCTATTGTTGATGTTCTTCTGAATATCCTTCTTCTTGCCAGAGAAGAAGTTCCAGCTTACTCCGATGCTCACCATGCGGTTGTTGTCCCTGATGGTGTGCCATTCCTTGCGGCTCAATATCGGGTTGTCGATGGTCTCGAAGCGATACTTGGCATCATTGAAGAGCCAATAACCCGTAGCGGTGATGCGCCAGTTGCCCAACTGATAATACACTGAGAAGTTGCTGGCACTCTCATCCCAATAATTGTAAGGTCCCCTCGGTTCCTTCGCCACGATATTGCCGATGTAGGAGGCACCCCACTTGCCTTTGCGAACATCTATCTGATAGGTGAGCGGAATGCGCCACTGGTTGTGCTTGACGATGATGCCACTGCTCATGGAGTATCGCTCGAAGGAGCCATACAAGCCGATGTTGAGCAACTCATTCTTGAAAGGCTTGATGTTGATGGCATATCCCATACCATACCACCACTGATAGTGGGAGTTCTCATAGGTTTGCACCAAGTACTTCTCCCCTTGGATGGTGCGCCATTCATAATAGACACTCATCGGGCTGTCAGTATAGACCCCGAAGAAAGCCAACTGCCCTTGTATCCATGAGGCATAGTGATTGATGCGGAGGAAAGTACCATACTCATTGTTGGAGGTGAGGTTCGGGTTGCCTTGGTTCACGACCCCAGGGATGATGATGGTGGTATTCTCGTTGAGATTCGCTATCGGTGGATAGTTCACACCATTGAGCGTCTGCAACTGGATGGAACCATTCTTGAGCGGATAAGTGAGCAGGAAGGTAGGACGGATATAACTGTTTATCTTCTTGGTATCATCATTTTTCTGCTCTCGCCATACTCCCTCGGCACCGATGCGATAATTCAACTTGCCCAGGTTGTTCTGGTATTCGGCGGAGAAGGTCTGGATGTTGATGCGAGAAGAACTGTTGTAAGGCTCATACCCCGACAAGACATTGCGAATGGTATAATCCGACCATTTCAGCCAGTTGTTCCATCCCAAGGTCAGCTCTCCCTTCTTCCATTGCTTGCTATAGTTCACCTCGGTGATAAGCGAATAGGAATTGTTCTTCGAGCGCATCTTGTCATCGACGAGGATATTGTCATCGGCATCAGTCGCCGACATTTCCTTCTGCATCGGCGCGGCATCTGCCTGGGCATCATCCCCTACCTTCCACTGCTGGTTGAGGTCTTGCTGGTCATTGTGATAATAAGTACCCAGCACATCCACGTCAATCTGCTGCTTATGTGGGAGTTGCTTGCTCAGATAGAGGTCGAGCGAAGGACCGAAGGTGTTGGTGTAGTTATCGTTATGTCCCTTTCCATTCGTCCAATCCGGATTGTTTTGCGCCAAGATATCCACATTGCCACGATAGAAAGTGTGCATATAGTTAGGGGTGGCGGTGACTTGGAAGGTGATGTCTTCCGGCTTGCTGTAGGCATACTTCAGGTTCATCGTATTGTTGGTGTAACCGAAGTGCTTCTTGTAGGAGTAGAGGTAGTCCGCCAGGCGGTCGTCGAGCATGAAGGAATAGTGGTCCTCTCCGATGCAATCGTGATAGTTGCGCATCTCGATATTGTAGTCGAAGAAGAATTGGCTATATCCTTTGTTATATTTATAATAGGTGTTGCCATTCACGAAACCCGTGGTGAAAGCCGTCTTGGCATCGAAGCCCACGGCATAACCCGTATCAAGCGGTTTGGTGATGATGTTGACGAGAATATCGACATCTCCATATCGGGCAGGAGGCGCATCGTAGTACTCCACCTTCTTGATTTTCTCGGCAGGTATCGACTTGAGGTCGTTGTCGCTCGTCATCGCCACATCGTTGATAAGAATCTTCATCTTCTTGTTGACGATGCTGCGTGTCTTGCCGGTCACGGGGTCTATGATGATGCCAGGGATATTGGCGATGAGGTCTTGGGTGTGACGGGAGTTCTTCACCTGTTCCTCGTTGAAGGTGTAGGTGGCATGGTCGCCACGATCGGTACGGAGGTTGCCCTTCACCATCACTCGCTTGAGTTGGTAGGCATCGGCTTGCATCCGGATGGTTCCGATACGACCGACATTCACCAAGCGGCTAATGGTCTTATAGCCCACGTAGCTCACCTTCATGATGGCTTGATTCTGTTCGCAAGGTATCACGAAGTCTCCATTGGCATTGCTCACGCCACCACAGAGGAAGGTGGAATCGTGAGGATTGAGCAACTGCACATTGGCAAACTCCACAGGCAGGTTGTGGTTGTCGATGAGTCGGCCTATCAACTTGCGGTCGCTCTTTCGGATGCACTCCACAGTAATCAAACTGTCGCTCACCACCATCTTCATCGGATAGAAACCTATCACTCGACGGATGGCATCGGGGATATTCGGAGCCTCCACGTCCTGGGTGACGGTGAAATCCTCCAACTCATTGTAGATAAAGCTCACCTTGTAGCGAGCGGAAGCCTTGTCGAGGTCGATGAGCACATCCGACATGCTACGGTCGTGGTAGTGACGAGAGAGATGTTGGGCACTTGCCAAGGACAGGAAAGTGACCCACAAGAATATGATGAATGAAAATCGCTTCATAAGACTGCATTTTTAACATTGGGGGATATACTATTGAACGATGATTTCGTCGTTCTTCAGTTCAATATTGACATTGTCGAATTGATTCAATTCCTTGACGATGGTCTCTATCTTCGTATGGCTATCCCATTCATAATAGAGGCGAAGGCTCTTTGCCCCATCGCTCTCAAACTTGACTTGCAGGTCATAGTAGTTGGCGATTTCAGTCATCATCTTGTCGAGCGTGACATTCACGAAAGTTTTGTGGATGGCAGTTTTCTCGGCTTTCACTTCTTCGGATGGCGAGGCGACCTTGGCGGTATCGCCCTTCACGGCATCTTTTACCATCGCATTTTCCGCAATCGGCATTGGCTCCTGGCTCTTGCTGATATAGGTGTGGATGGCGGCGAAGGCTATGCCTGAAATCAAGACAAAGCCAACGATGGAAGCGGCGATCTTGCGCCAAGAGAAAGGGCGGTGCTCATCGGCATGAGAATTCATCGGTATGACCTCTGCATTCTCTTCGACATGATGCTCTTCACTGAATTTCGCCCAAGCCTTATCTACATTCAAGCCTTGGGAAGATTTTTCACCCTCACCTTCCCATGCCTTTTCATCCGAATCTTCCAGACTTTGCTTCAAGAGAGCCGAATCCACCTCTTGCATGGTCTGGTAGAGCTTGCGACACTCCTCATCTCGCAATATTTCACGAACCTCGTCATCAGTATATTTCTCCTGATGATCGATGATGTCCAATATCTTTTCAAACTTATCCATAATCTTCACTCTTTTCTAAGGGTTAAAAATATTAACTGTGAACAAACTACTTTTTGTAGAATCTCTACGGATTAAACTTTTGTTGTAATTTCTTGATGCCTTGTGCCAGATGTTTATAAACTGCCACCTCGCTGATGCCCAACTCCGTGGCTATCTCCCGATATTTCAGCTTTTGCCGAAAGCGGAGTTGCAATACCTTGCGAGTTTGGGGTGTCAACTCACTCTCCATATAAGAAAGGATGGCTTCTTGCCTATCCTCCTCTTCCCTTTCGGAAGTAAAGTCGAAAGCCCCTCTGCTCATAGAGGTATCATTTAGCGGCAGAATGGATGACGAGGCATCAAGTTGCAGCAGGTGGTGAACTCTGTCCTTCATCTTCTGCCGATTGATGAGTGTCAGGCATTTGTTGCGTACACAAACCAACAAGTAGCTGCTCTCCGTTTCGGGACGTAAGGTGACTTTTCCGTCTAGCACTTCGGCGAAGACATCGCTCACCACGTCTTGGCTTGCCGCCTCATCCTTCAGAAGCACCAAGGCGAGTTGGTACATCCGGGGATAATGCTGTCGGAAGAGCCGTTCGATATGTTCTTTTGTCATTTGCATGATTTTTCTTGTTATTGTTTGGTTATAGTACAAACTGCCTTTTATTTTCCTAACCCTAAGTTGGAAGATTTTTCTACAAAAGTATAAAAAATAGGTGGAAAAGTAACAGATATATGCATTATTCGTTAGAAAAAGTGTATCTTTGCACAACCATTAAGCAATTTCGGCAACAATGAAGAAACAAGGAACCTTACTGATTGTAGATGACAATCGCAACATTCTTACCACCGTGAGGATGCTGCTCGAACCCATATTCTCCCAAATCATCACCATCGCCAACCCTAACTCCATCCCTGCCAAGCTCAGGGAGGAGAAGCCCGATGTGGTTTTGCTCGACATGAACTTCTCCAGTGGTATCAACTCCGGCAACGAGGGATTGTATTGGCTTCGTGAAATCAAGAGCCTCCGACCACAGACGGAAGTGGTGCTCTTCACCGCTTACGCCGATATTCAACTTGCCGTGACAGGCATCAAGGAGGGAGCCACCGACTTCATCGTCAAGCCTTTCGACAACGAGAAGATGATTCGTACCCTCGTGGAGGCAAGGGATCAAAACAAGGCTGTGGATAAGTTATCCACCAAGAATTGTGGAAAAACTTCGCAAAGTGCTATGTATTGGGGAGATAGCGAAGTTATGAACAGTTTAAGGAACATTGTGGATAAAGTGTCGAAAACGGATGCTAATATCCTGATTACGGGAGAGAATGGAACGGGTAAAGAGGTACTAGCCAACGAGATACATCGTTTATCCACACGCAGCAAGAAGAAAATGCTACCTGTGGATATGGGAGCCATCACCGAAACCCTCTTCGAAAGCGAACTCTTCGGTCATGTGAAGGGAGCCTTTACCGATGCCAAGGCGGATAAGCCGGGCAAGTTTGAGTTAGCCAACGACAGTACTATCTTCCTCGATGAGATAGGGAACCTATCCTATGGTTTGCAGGCGAAACTCCTCACCGCCCTTCAGCGCAGAAGCATCGTAAGAGTGGGTGGTTCTACCCAGATACCTATCAATGTTCGATTGATTTGCGCCACCAATCGCAACCTACAGGAAATGGTGAGCAATGGCGAGTTTCGAGAGGACTTGCTCTACCGCATCAACACCATCCACCTCGAATTGCCAGCCCTTCGACAGCGCAAGCAGGATATCGTGCCCCTTGCCCAGCGATTCCTCCAACAATATGGCGACCTATATAATAAGGTGAGCATCCAGTTATCCCCAGCGGCAGCGGAGAAAATCACCGAGTTACCTTGGTATGGCAATATCCGAGAGTTGCAACATGCCATCGAGAAAGCCGTCATCCTCTGTGATGGCAATATCATCATGCCCGATGACATCGACGGCGGCAACCCTATCAAGAAGGAGAAACCACTCGAAGAGGTGCAGACACTCGATGAGATGGAGCATCGTATGATAGAGAAAACCATCAAGGAGTGTGAGGGCAATCTCTCCATGGTGGCTGCAAGACTGGGCATCTCCCGACAAACGCTCTATAATAAGATGAAGAGATATGGGATATAGAGAGCGAAGAACGAAGAATTCAATAGTATTTTGGGGTTATGGATGTTAAGTTAGTCATTATAGTTCTTTTGTTGGTGGTATCGGTAGCAGGCTACATCCGTCTTTATCGCCACTATCGTCGTAACATCAAGAAGGTGATTTTCCTTTTTGATGCCATCGACAATGTGGATTTCTCCTTCAATTTTCCGATGCAAGGCGTATCGAAGAACGACCGCATCTTGCACCAATCCCTCAACCGCATCAAGGCTTTCTTGCAACATACCAGGGAGGAGCAGATGGAGCGTGAGAAATATTACGAGAAGATATTGAACATAGTGGATGCTGGCATCATGGTGGTGGATAGTCACGACAATGTGTTGCAACATAACCAAGCCGCCCTCCGCCTCCTCGATACCGATGTGCTCACCCATCTCAACCAAGTAAGGGAGAAGTTGAAGGATGAGCATCTCTCCAAGCATGAGACCGCTACCATGATCAAAGATAAGCCAGTACGCATCATCGCCATCAGTGATGTGAGCCATGAGCTGAGCAACCAGGAGATTGACTCTTGGATCAAACTCATCCGTGTTTTGACCCACGAAATCATGAATACTATCACACCTGTTACCTCGCTGAGCGAAACCTTGCTGAAGGAATTGGGAGAATCTGACGAGAAGTTGATTGCCGCCTCCTCTTCCCATAATAAGGAAGAAGAAGGGAAGGAAGAGAAAGGAAGGGAAGAAGAAAATCAGAAGTCCTTGCGAATCGGTTTGGAGACGATTCACAAGACGAGCACGGAGTTGCTTTCTTTCGTGAATAACTATCGCCGCTTCACCCATGTGCCTCAGCCTCAGCCATCCCTCTTCTATGTCGAGCCGTTCTTGAATCGCATGGCATTGCTCTGCAATCATGAAGTCAGCATCGAGGTATCGCCAAAAGACCTTCTCGTTTATGCCGATGAGAGCCTCATCGCCCATGTTGTAACGAATCTTCTGAAGAATGCCGTGGAGGCTATCAAGGAGAAAGAAAGCACAGAAGTATCAGAAGACAAGCATGCTTTCATCCGAATCAAAGCTTACGCCAACGACCAAGAGGCAATCGTCATTGACGTAACCAATAATGCCGGCATCATCCCCGATGACATCGCTGCCCATATCTTTATCCCATTCTTCACCACGAAGAAGGAAGGAAGCGGCATCGGCTTGTCCCTCTCTCGCCAAATCATGCGAGTAAGTGGTGGCACCCTCTCCCTACATCAAGACAAGGAAGAGAATACCACCACTTTCCGGATTGTCATCCCATGACAACAATCTGCTTACTTACTCCACCTTCATTCCTTCCATCAATTCCTCGTTGAAGTACTTCACCCACGCCACATAGGTATCTTGTGCCGACTGCATGGTACCTACGAGGAAACCAGGAGTATCAGAATACTCAGAGAGTCCCCGATAATAAAACATCTTGTGCTCATTGTCTATCACAAACGGCATAATATCATGGCGCAAACACTCACGAAACAAGATGAGGCGACCTACCCTACCATTACCATCTTGGAATGGATGGATGCGCTCAAAACGCCAATGATACTCGGCAAGGGTTTGGATGGAGAAATCTTTCTGAGCGGCATACCAATTAGCTAATGCCTGCATTTCTCTTGCTACATCTTTCGGCCGACAAGTCTCTCGGCCACCTACCTCATTGGCTAGCTCCTTCCAATCACCTACATTAAAATAAGACTTTTGAGCATCGGCGGTTCCGGTCTTCAAGATACGATGAAACTCCTTGATCATCTCATTCGACAAAGGTTTTTCTATGGTTCGCAAAAGATAATCGAATGCGACAAAGTGGTTGGTTGTTTCGATGATGTCATCCACTGGCACAGCTTCTTGATCCTTGAAACCAATGGTACGGGTTTCGAAGATATAGCGTGTTTGTTCTTCCGTCAACTTGCTACCCTCTATACGATTAGAGTTGTAAGCCAGTTGCACCTGTGTCTTGTGGTAAAGTCCACCCTTACGATGTGCCTGTTGCTCATCTATAAGAAATGCCGTCAGTTTGTTCATTGTTCTGTTCTTTGTTATAACGAATACAAATATAAGCCATTTTTCTCGAAAAGCAAAGAAAAAGAGCGATTTTTTACCAAAATCTTTGTTTTTAAATGAGATTTTGATAAGAAATCGCCTATCCATTTATTGTAACTAGCATCATACACTACTCCTTCACCACCTCTCCATCGAAGAGGCGGATGGTGCGGTTGGCTATCTTGGCATCGTGCTCATTGTGGGTCACCATCACGATAGTAGTGCCCTCGTGGTTCAACTCCGTGAGCAGATGCATCACCTCTGCACCATTCTTGGAGTCGAGATTGCCCGTTGGCTCATCGGCAAGTATCAGCTTAGGACCGAAAACCACGGCACGAGCGATGGCTACTCGCTGCTGCTGACCACCAGATAGCTGGTGAGGGAAATGCTTGGCACGATGGCTGATGTTCATGCGCTTCATGATGGCTTGCACCTTCGCCTTGCGCTCCGATTTCGGGATGTTGAGGTAAGTGAGAGGAAGCTCGATGTTCTCCTCTACATTCAACTCATCGATGAGGTTGAAACTTTGGAAGACAAAACCTATCTCACCCTTGCGAACATCCGTGCGCTCCTTCTCCTTCAGGTTTTCCACCTCACGGTCGCCCAGAAAATACTTACCTGAGGTTGGATTGTCGAGCAAACCGAGAATGTTGAGCAAGGTTGACTTGCCACAACCTGATGGTCCCATGATGGCTACGAACTCGCCATCTTCTACTGTGAAAGATACATTATTGAGTGCAATCGTCTCCACCTCTTCTGTGCGGAAAGACTTGCTAAGATTTTCTACTTTGATCATTTTTATAATGTTTAATGTGTAGTGTCTAATTATGGCATACACCATTTCTTTTACTCATCCTTGAGATATTTCACAGGATTGCTGTTTGCCACCTTATAACAGTTGATAACCACGGCTGCGCCGATGATAACCAAGAGCACTATCGTGACATAGATGAACTCTAGCGGCGTGAGCGAGGCCTTGATGCTGAACGACATCAACCACTGTCGGGCAATCACCCAAGCCACAATATCTCCGATGACGATGCAAGGGAGGGCTATCTTGACGATGTCCTTGAGGAAGATGCGCAAGATGTCGCTCACCTTGGCACCATTCACCTTGCGGATGGCTATCTCCTTACGACGGCGGTTCACCTCATCGCTCGTATATCCCACCAATCCGAAGAGGGCGATAACCATTGTGATAATACCTCCCACCAAGATGCCATTGCGAAACTTGCGCTGAGAGGCATACTGATTCTCATACTCCACCTCATAGTTTCTTACCCGCACCTCACTGTTAGGATACATCGCCTTCACCCTATTATATAGGTCAGATAGGGCATCATCCGTGAGATTCTTAAACTTGATGAGCATGTAAGGAGCCGTATGAGCCGAATAGAAGTAAAGCATCGGGAAAGTTTTCATCTCAGGATTGTTCATAGAGAGGTCTCCCCATTGAATGTGCTTTACCACGCCACAGATGGTGAAAGTATAAAGATTACCATTCGCATCCCCCCATCCCGAGCTATTGATTTTCTTGCCGATAACTCCATCCTTCCAATGTCCCATCTTCTTCAGTTTCTCAGCACCTTGCTCATCAATCATGACCTGTCGTGAACTATCACTGCGTTCGGTGAAGGAAGTACCTTCTACAATTTTGATTTGCATCAGATTGAAGTAGTTGCCATCGACACCTCCGTTCTCCATAACATTGAACGTATTGTCGGGATCACCTTCGATGTTGATCATGTCTCCATTGGTGTGATACCCCGGTATCGTCATCGCCGTGGAAGAGGCACAGCCCTCCACATCCGGCATTCGCCTGATTTCCGCCAAGCATTGGTCACGCTGGTCACCATCAATGCCATCCACCATCAGAAGAGCCACATTCTTATAGTTATAACCAGGATTGACGAACAACATCATCCGATACTGATTATTGACCACGAAGAGGAGGCTAAAGAGCAAGCCAGAGATGACGAACTGGATGCCCAACAAGGCGAGTTTCCATCGGTTACGATTCTCATTATATCCACGAAAGGCGATGGCAACAGGTATCTTGTTGTATAGATAACCTGGCACAAATCCACCAATGAAGAGCACAAAGAGGCAAATCACCACCAATATCCAACTGCCACGATTGAACACCAAGGTCGCCACTGGCGCTGAGAGGAAATTCTCGATACTTCCCTTGCAGAGGAAAACCAAGATGGCTGCCAATATCACCGATAATCCCACATGCACCAAAGCCTCGGAGAAGATGATGGCATGTATGTTGATGGGTTCCGCACCATAGCATTTTCTTACCGCCATCTCGCGAGAACGACTCACGAGGTTACCCACGATGATGAGCAGATAGTTCATCACGGAAGTAAAGAGAAGTACGAAGGCGATGATGGCCATAATCCATCCCATCATCTTGATATAAGAGTTATGAGTATATACATCACTAAGCACCGTGAAATCATAGTTCAAATCGACGCCCATCTTCTTCAACTCCTTCAGAGGGAAATGATCTTTTCGCATTTTTTCCACGAATGGCTTCAGTTCGTCAGACTTATGTCCCTTGGCTAGGCGGATGTACGACTCATAACAATCATTGCCCACCCATTGGTCTCTTCCATCGAAAGAAAAGAGTGACGGCGTACTATCCAAGGAGATGATGACATCCTTACCATGAAAAGACGAGCCCCAAGGAAAGTTTTCGAAGACACCACCTATCACAAAGGTCCTGCCAGGACAGTTGGGGGTAGTGAATCGCTTGCCCACTACATTGCCACCCACTTTCTCTGCCCACTCAGAGCTGACGACGCAAGCCAACGGCTGCGACAAAGCTTGCTTGGCATTGCCCACCAACATCTTCTGAGGAAAGACATCGAAGAAGCAACTGTCTGCCAAAATCATCGTTGCATTGAGACTACTCTGGTCTTCAAATTTACACTGAGCGCCCTCCTGATAACCTCGGATTCTCGTTGCAGCCTCCACCATCGGAGCATAGCTTTTCACGCCATGTGCCGTAGCCCCCGATGTATGGTTGAAGTGCATACTCTGTCCTTGGTTATTGCCCACCTCGGATATTTGGTAGGTCCTATCCCATCCCTTGAAATAGGTATCGTATGTCTGCTCGAAGTAGATTTCGGCGATAATCACCGAACTGATAGCCAATCCGAGCGACAAGCACAATATCTTCACGAAGTTGTGCTGTCCCCTGCGAGGGAGATTCTTGAATGCGTTAACTATATGATTCATCTCTAATTAATTATTAATTGTTCATTATCCTTGTATGCCTCGTAACCACTCACGATGACTTGCTCACCTGGTTCCAAGCCATCTATCACCTCATAGTACTGAGGATTCTGACGGCCGATGGTGATCTTGCGGCGATAAGCCTTCTTGCCACTCTTGTCGAGGACGAATATCCACTGACCGCCCGTCACACTATAAAACGTGCCTTTCGGGATGATTATTGCCTGCTTCGACTGTCCGAGTTGCAAATCCAGATAGTAGGTTTGACCGGTTCGGATATTGCTAGGGCGGCTGCCCTTGAAGACGAAGTCGATGCGGAACCTACCGTCTCTCACCTCTGGATAAACCTTGCGAACCTGCAAGAGATAATGCTTGCCATTCTGGTCGAAGGTGGCAGTCAAGCCGGGTTTCACTCGGTCGATGTAGTGTTCATCCACCTGTGCCTGCACCTTGTAATCACTGAGGTCATTGATGACTCCAATCTTCTGACCCGGAGAGATGCTCTGTCCCAACTCCACATCCAGCAAACCGATTTCACCAGAGATAGTGCTGCGGATATTCAATTTCTCCTTGCGCTGTCTGACGAGTTGCACATTGCGTTGCATGGCTTCAAGGTTATCATTCATCTGATTCACCTGCGAATGGCGGAGCTGTGCATCCTTCTTCAGTCGTTGGTTGATGAGAGCGTGCTTCTTCATCGCCAAGTCATAATCCTCCTTTGCCTTGAGGTACTCCTCTCTGGAGTTGAGTTGCTCCTTGTGGAGAGCCTCCTGATGCTGATAAGCACGGCGCTTGGTGATGACATCTTGTGAGAGCGAAAGAGCCTCGTTGGAATTGTTGAGCCTATCTTGCTCCATCGAGATTTGCGTATTGCGGAGCATATCCTGCTTCTCGGCAAGTTCGCTCTCGGCATTCAGTATCTCCAGGTCGAGATTGGAGTTGGAGAGTTTCACGATGATGTCGCCCTTGCCCACATGGGCACCCTCATCCACCACTTTCTCTGTGACGATGCCGCCCTCCTCGCTGCTGATTTGCACCACGGAGATAGGCACCACCTGTCCATCCACCGAAACATAGTCATTAAACTGCCCATGCTCCACCTTTGCGATGCTCAATCCCTTGCGGTCCACCTTTAAGGTGGAAGAGAAATTGCTCAATCCCAACCATACGAGGAGCGATACCAAAACCACACCTCCTGCTATCCATGCCCAATACTTACGAGGCACGAGATATTTTTTCTTTTCTATCTTTACGTCCATAGTTTTAAGTGAAGAATTCTCTTGTCTTCTTTGTTATTTTATAAGATTTTTTCCCTGATAATATCCTACCAGTCTCTGCTTGATGACGAGCAACATTTGCATCTGCAACTGCTTGATTCTGCTTTCGAGCAAAGTCTGCGCGGCGGTATGGAGGTCGAAGGTGGAGAGCATTCCCTCCTCAAACTTGCGGCTCGACATATAGTAGGCAAGCGAATCGGAAGCCACTTTCTTATTCATCTGATAAAGTTCCTTGGCATACCCCTCGGCATCCATCACCGCTTGGGCGATATTGTCATGGAGCTTGCGCTTTGTCTCCTCCAAGTTCACCAGAGCCAACTGCCAGTCGTTGCGAGCTTTCTTCACTTGGTGCCATGCCACATTGTTGTATATAGGGATAGAGAGGGTCAGTGCGAGGTACTCACCTCGATTGTTGCGAAACTGCGAGGCAAAACCCTCGTACTGTCCTCCCTGAGAGAGATTTCTATAGAAGTTGGTAGAGATGCCGCCACTGAGAGAGAGGGATGGCAGCAACCTACCCTTCGCTATCTTATAATCATATCGTGCCTTCTCCACCTCATACTCCGCCGACTTGACATCGGGAGAGGCATTCAAGAAATTCTGGTAAACAGTTTCGTGGTTTATAGGAAAAGATTCGTTTACCTGTTTACCATTTGTTACTAGTCTCAGTTCTTCCTCTACGGGGAAGTTCATTGCCGACTTCAAGGTGAGCAAGCACTGCTGAGCCACATGCTTCTGATGCGTGAGATTGTATTCATCCTCAGCCACCTGCGACTCCATCTGCACTACGTCGGGGCGACCTTTCTCTCCTAGCTCATAAAGTCGCTGCATCTTACCCAGCAGTCGCTTGCTCTCGGCGAGTTTATCGCTCGCTAACTGAATGCTAGCCTCAGCGTAAGCAGCATCCACAAACTTCTGCATCACGTCTATCGTCTTGTCATCCCTCACCTTCTGCATGGCGGTGGTGGAATAAGCACGAGCCAACTTCGCTTGCTTGAAAGCATTGATGGTAGCGAAGCCATCGAAGACGTTGAGCGAGGCATAGAGCTGATAATAATTATTGAACGTCGTTACATGATTATAAGTATTGGTCTCCGGGTCGATGTTTCGTCCCCAAGCATACTGTCCTTGCACACCTCCGGCAACCGATGGCAAGAAGTCGGTCACTGCCTTCTGATAATCTTGCTTACGTTGTCGGGCATTGACTACCTCTCGCTTCACATCCGTGGCATGTTCCACGGCGTAAGCCATGCAGGAGTCAAGTTCCCATATCTTAGCTTGGGTTTCTCCTATAGCCTCAACAGCCGTATGAGTTGCCGTCGCCACCTGCGCCGTAACCTCCAGGTTCCCTAAAGCCATCAATCCGATGTATAATCCTATTCTTTTCATTGTCTATCATTTTTTTTTGCCAATATCAAGACAATCGCCGTGCCAAAAGCAAGCATATCCTGATTATCAACCACTTACAAGATATACCTCATAGGCATCACTGTCCAACAATTAGACACCACCGCCTAATTATTGGACAATCCATCACAGGTCAAGCCAATCGACGTGCATCCATTCCTCCTTGTTTTATCAATTTTTAGCTATTTATTCCTCTCGCTTTTACCAAAAAGTCGTATCTTTGCAGAAGATAAGCTGCACTCGGCAATTTGAAAGCAAGCTTTCATTGCGCTCGTTTGCACTATCTTTGCATCGAATTGAGTAAAAAATCAGAGATTAGTTAAGGAGAAATAGACATGGCAAGACAAAAACTTCCTTTGGGAATACAAGACTTCGAGGAACTGCGTAAGGGAGATTACCTTTACGTCGATAAGACGGATATGCTCTGGAAAATAGCCAATAGTGACAAGTACAACTTCCTGAGCCGCCCTCGTCGTTTTGGCAAGTCCTTGTTGACTTCTGCCTTGCAATGTTATTTCGAGGGAAGACGTGAACTCTTTGATGGTCTCAAAATCATAGACCTGGAAAAAGAATGGGTTAAGCGACCCGTTCTTCATTTCAGTATGAACCAAGGAGGTTCCAACTCCCAATCACTCTCTCATTACTTGGATGACGCCTTATCTAAGTACGAAGAGATATATGGTAGGCGATCTACCGAAGTGACACTCAACAATCGTTTCACTGGAATTATACAAAGAGCTCATGAACAAAGCGGCGTTCAAATCGCTGTCTTGGTAGATGAGTATGATGCTCCTCTCCAACATTCCTACAAGACACCTCAACATGAAGAATGCAGAAGTCTATATCGTGACTTTTTCACCGGTCTCAAAGATTACGGCTATTGCATCAAGTGCGTATTTCTGACTGGTATCACCAAGTTTACACAGATAAGTCTCTTTAGTGTGCTCAACACGGTAACCAACATCAGTTTTTACAATGATTATGCTACCATCTGTGGATTGACAGAAGAAGAAATTAAAGAGCATCTTCATGAAGAGCTACAGGTCTTTGCCAATAAGAAAGGGTGGAGTATGGAAGAAACCTTAGTGAAACTGAAGGACATGTATGATGGCTATCACTTCTCGGAGAGTTTGCAAGGAGTATATAACCCCTATAGTGTGCTCTGTGCCCTCAAGGAGCAAAGGCTCAAATCTTTTTGGATAGCGAGTGGAGCTACTGAGACGCTACCGAAGTTCTTAACAAATTTCGAGAGGGATATAGAGAGATTGGATGGAAGCCTCATTGACATGGATTATATCGAGACTACAGATGTTGACACCACCAATCCTAAGGTTTTTCTTTACCAATCGGGCTATCTTACCATTAAGAATACCATAGACGAAAGCTATGTCCTAGGCTTTCCAAACAGGGAAGTAAGGAAAGCTTTATTTGAGCTAGTGATTCCGCTTATGCTGAATCAGAGCAAAGAAGATACGGAGAATGCCATACAAGAATTGAAGGTGAATTTTACTTCAGGCAATGTTGAAGAAGGCATAAAATACCTCAAACAATTGGTGGCACGTACTCCATATAGTACACAAAAGAAAGAACACTTCGTCTTTGAGGAGCATTTCCGATTCATTCTCAAGAACTTGTTCTATATCTGTGGATTTAAAGTGGAAGAGGAAGTACAAATGGCAAGCGGCAGAATAGACCTTGTGGTGGAAACACCAAATATCATATATATAATGGAACTGAAAATGTCAGACAATGGTGGTAAGGTCGCAGCCACGAACCAGTTGGATTCTCGCCATTATGCAGATGCGTATTGTGCTAGTCACAAACAAGTCACTTGCCTTTCCTTGGTCTTCGACAAAGACAATAGAGGATTAGTAGATTGGGAGGAAACAAATAACATATAATTTAGACGACATGGCATTCGAGAACGAAATAAATAAATATGAGGAACTGAGACAACGCTACCAGAGCCTCATCATCAACAAGATGGATAGGGAAGAATACATCAAATACAACGAGGTACTCTTCTCTACCCACTCCTGTGCCATAGAGGGAAACTCATTCTCCGTGGATGACACTCGTGAACTGAAAGAAAAAGGACTGGGAATGATTCCTGCCGGCAAGACCTTGTTTGAGGCTTTCGAGATGCTCGACCACTTCGAGGCTTACGAGTACATGATTCAACACCTACAGCACCCACTCGATGAAAACTTGCTCAAAGAAATCAACAAGCGTGTAACCCTCCACACCCTTACTTACCGCTCTCCCGATGCCATCCCAGGCGAATATACAACCACCGACATGGCAGCAGGCGACACTGTATTCGGCGACCACGAAGAGCTAATAGCAAGAGTTCCCCAACTATTGGAATCAACGGAGAGAGCCATACAAGCTGCCATACAAGCAAGAAATGCCGATGAGAAACAGAATGAAGCTGCCAATACCCCACATCCGATGGTATTAGCCGCTCGCTTTCATGGTTTCTACGAATATCTCCACCCTTTCCGTGATGGCAATGGCAGAACAGGACGACTCATCAGCAATTATATTCTTCTGCGACTAGGGCATCCATTGCTCGTCATTCCATCAGATAGTAGAAATGAATACATCTCCGCTCTTCGAATGATTCGAACAGAGGCAACAGATGAGCATCTCATCCACTTCTTTTTCAAGATGGCAACCGACAGGATGGAACAGGAAATCAAACAAAAGAAAGCCAACACCAAACGATTTATGACTTTCCTTTTCTAGATGGGAAATGCCGAGTTTTTATTTTTTTAAATATTTAGCAACCCACAACACCCAAGAATCAATATTGTCCGTCAATGTTTCTGGATAAGGAAGGGGTATTTTCACATCAGGAGCGATTCCTTTCTGGCGCAACTTGCAAGTTTTATAGAAATCTTTGCTTACCGTCAATGGATAGTTAAAAGTAAACACACTGTTAGGAAGCTTAACACTATTGACATTTCCAGTATTATCACAACCAAAAGAGATGTCACGACCAAAAATCTTCGCATGTGTCTTCGAATAGTTGCGTATAAAGCGCAAAGGACTTTCTGCAGCACTTGCAGAATTATTATCCATTATCACTGCGCCTTTCTTTACAACTGGGGTAAAAATAAAAGTTCCTTTAGGAAAATCTCGCCAAATAGCAAAACTTCCATCTTCGATATTCTCACATTCATTACCTAAATCCTCATACCAATTTGCATCATCCTCATACAAGCACTTTAAAGCTTTGTTGTTCTCATACGATGAACGATAAAAGTGACGCTCGTCCTTTTTACCACCACAATCACCCATGAGTTCTTCAACTGGCGCACAAATTTCATCGGTACCTCCCCCATTTCCACGCACATCCAAAATAAGATACTTATACCCAGAAACTTTAAATTTCTTAACCTGATCATTCACCCATTCGAGCGTAGGATTCTGTCCATCAGAAGATGGAATGCGAATCAAAAAAGTGCTTTCATCAACAGCACAAGCTACTGGTTTGGGAGCATATACTCTCATGCATTTCGAATAATCGACATGAGAAGTCTGACGCATTTTTTGAAATGTAGGAGCATTGATATTTGTATGCTCGTCAAAGTTTTTGCTAAACCAAAAGACATAGTTGCTTACAGCTTGCTCCACATTGATACTGTCATGCATCAATCGAGACATCAGCGAATCACGCATTTGCTCATATTCTGCCCTAAATCCACATTCCATGAGAATCGGGAATATAGCATTGTTGCGCTCATTACAGTTAACCAAGAAATCATAAGTTTCATAATCACGCATCTTGGCATCTGACAATTTGCCATACATTTTCTGTACTGAATCCAAGCGATATCGTGACAGATTCTTCTTCATCAAAGGAACATGGGTTCCCCAAATGGTCTGAGTTTGAAGCGGTAAGCCACAACGATCCCATATCGTTACTTCAGGAGTTCCTCTGTGATTGATCTGAGTAAGCGTCAGTGTTTCTGCATCTATTACCGTAACAATGGCAGGTTGCCCATTTTCACTAATGACATTGCTCGACAATGATGTATAAGGAATAATATGGCAAAAGGCTGATTTTTGTGGGAAGTCACCATTTAATGAGATATCAAGCAACATATCTCCCCCAAAAATCTTATATGTAGCGGCAGAAGGTGCAATTGCCCAATACTCCGATGTGGCACAAGCCATGTATTGTTTTCCTCTAAGTTTCCAAACACCTTCGATAGTTTTGCTTTTTCCATCAAAGTTTGTCTTCAGCATATTCATAGCACAAAGAATAGGATTATTCGGATTGCTTACAACCACGTATTTTTCATCTATATTGGTTTGATAAGGAAAATAACGATTGTTGGTTAAGTAGTTGTTATACCATCGTAAGGTAAAAGCACTATCCGTCTTGTCAAAAATTTGTAAGCCTTTATTCTCTGTCTTAGACAATTCACCCGTATAGCGAAGTGGAATTTTGTTTACATTTTGCATATAGAAGTAGCTTTCCTTTTCAGACGAAGAATTGCGCATTATTTGTAAAGTAATGCTATCTGCGCAATACTTATATTGGACAAATTGGGGAATGACAACCTTACCATTTTGTTGATAAACCTTAATTCCGCAACACTATAATTTAACTTTATTTATAAGTTCCTGAGCAACAA
>SAMEA104315437__coassemble_159_pt1 | contig 69884 bp, 54 predicted proteins | sample SAMEA104315437__metabat2_high_PE_027 | metagenome-assembled genome bin SAMEA104315437 (sample SAMEA104315437) | gut metagenome | biome: Monkey gut; feature: monkey-associated habitat; material: faeces | place: China | collected 2013
GGCAACACATTGCACATCATCGCATACTTAGGCGAACCATCCAAGCAGATGACAAGATACCAGGAAGATAGGGGCTGCCACATTCACCGAAGCCAAGGCATCACTGCCCACTCCCTTGCCCACGAAGATGCCATCCGCCAAGTTGAGAATGGCAGAGAAAATGAGTCCCATCAACGTTGGGACAAACAGTTTGACAAACAAGCGAGGCACGTTCATCGTGCCGAAATCCAAAGCTTCTCTATTATCTTTCATAGTGGACAAAGGTACGACTTTTTCATTGAATACAAATCTTCTATTCGTTAACAAAATATAATAATAAAGTCGAATAGAGCTTTCGCTGATTATATTTCGTAAATTTGCAGCTAATTATTGAATTCACAATCTATTAACTATAACCCATGAAGAAAATAGCAATCATCATCAGCTTGCTTTTTACAACAAGTAGTTTTATCCAGGCTGCATCGTACCGTTTCCAAAACACGAAGTTGCCAGACAACAAACGAATCGAACTCCTTCTCCAAGAACTGACACTGGAAGAGAAAATCAATCTGCTCTCCACCAATCTCGGCGTTCCTCGCCTAGGGATTCCCGACTGTGGAAGTATGGAAGGACTGCACGGACTAGCCCTTGGCGGACCGGCATTCAACAATGGAAAGAAAACCGTGGATGGCAAGGAAGTACCCGACGACCGATTTACCACAATGTTTCCACAAGCCTACGGACTGGGCGAAACCTGGGATAGAGAGTGCATTAGAAAGGTGGGCAATCAGATGGCAGAAGAAGCCAGATACTACTTCAACACCCAAAAGAGCAAACGTCGTGGCTTGGTACTCTATGCGCCAAACGCCGACTTGGCTCGCGATCCTCGTTGGGGAAGGACAGAGGAAAGTTTTGGTGAGGATGCATACCTGACAAGCGAACTGTCTGTCGCCATGACGAAAGGCATACAAGGCGACCATCCGAAATACTGGAAGGCGGCATCGCTGATGAAGCATTTCCTCGCCAACAGCAATGAGGATGGACGTGACTCTTCCTCCAGCAACTTCGACAACCGCTTGTTCCGTGAATACTACTCCTACCCCTTCTACAAAGGTATCGTAGAAGGAGGAAGCCGTGCATTCATGGCATCTTACAACGCTTGGAACGGCACGCCGATGTGCATCAATCCGTGTCTTAAGGAGATAGCCAGAAAGCAATGGGGCAACAATGGCATCATCTGCACCGACGGTGGTGGACTGAGTCTCCTCATCTCTGCTCACCACGCTTTTCCGACCCGCAAGGAAGGAGCAGCTGCGGTAGTCAAAGCTTCCGTCGGACAATTTCTAGATAGATACAAGACCGACATCCAAGCTGCATTGGACGAAGGATTGGTATCCGAACAAGACATCAACGAGGCTATCAAGGGAAACCTGCTGGTGGCACTCAAACTAGGTTTGCTGGATGGCAAGGATTCCAAGAACCCATATCTAGCGATAGGACAAGACTCCACGCTCACTGCCCCATTCGACCTACCGGAAGCTAGAGAACTCGCCAAGGAGGTAACCGCCAAGTCCATCGTCTTGCTCAAGAACCAAGGTCTTCTTCCTCTGGATGTCAAGCACATCAAGAAGATAGCCCTTATCGGTCCTTATGCCAATCAAATCATCTACGACTGGTATAGCGGAACAGCTAGCCATGCCGTCACAATCCTGGAAGGTATGAAGGAGGCACTGAAAAACACAGGCATAGAAGTGCTTTACGCTAAAGACAACACCTGTGGAAAGGCTGAGCTATTGACTAAAGAAGCAGATGTCGTGCTGGTTTGTACGGGCAACCATCCCTATGGTACCAAGCCCGACTGGTTTTTCTGTCCCGTACCTAGCGATGGAAGAGAAGCTGTAGATAGGAAGTCGCTGCAACTGCCAGACGAGGACTTGCTACGCCAACTCTATGCCATCAACAAGAACACAGCCCTGGTATTGGTCAGCAGTTTTCCATACACCATCAACTGGAGCCAAGAACACCTACCCGCCATCATCCACCTCACCCATTGCAGCGAGGAGCAAGGCTCAGCCCTTTCCGACGTCATCTTGGGCAAGGTGAATCCAGCAGGAAGGACAACACAAACCTGGGTGAAAGACATCCTCGACTTGCCACACATCATGGATTACGACATTCGCCACGGCAGGACCTACATATACCAGCAGAAGCCAGTGCTCTATCCTTTTGGCTATGGTCTGAGTTACAGTCATTTCAGTTATTCCGACGCCCAAGTGGAAAAGAAAGACAAGAATGGATACCTCGTATCTGTCAAGGTGAAGAATGATGGTGAACGAGATGGCGACGAAGTGGTACAGGTATATGCCAGTTTCCCAGAGGCTCAAGTAGAGATGCCCAAGAAGAAACTCTGTGGATTCGAGCGAATCGCCATTCCTTCCGGTGAGACGAAGACTATCAAATTGCACATCAACAAGCGCGACCTTTCCTATTGGGACGAGACCCAGCAATGCTTCAATAACCAACTAGGGAAGATAGAATTGCTCTTCGGAGCATCCTCGGAGGACATCAGAGAGAAAGTGACCATCCAGTAAGCCAAGACTCCTAAGTTTTTCCTAGACACATATAAATATTAACATCCCCCGGTACCCAAACGATGTACCGGGGGATTTTCTATATAGCCCAAAACGAGTTCATGGTAATAGAGTATCATTTAGTTTTAATCAATAGTCTTCACTCTACGCAGCAATTTTCCCAACTGCCTTCTATAGAGCAAGCAAGCTATATAGAAATATACACCTGTCTGTATCCACAGCCCTTTTAACTCATAGGATATATCGCTCAATGACGCTCCCATACCCTGCAACCTTACATAGCCATTCATACCGAAGGTAGATGGAAAGAGCCATGACACATAATGCCAAAACTTAGGCACTGCGGCGCCTGGCCACGAAATACCCGACAAGAACAGCAATGGAACCGACAGAAAGACAAAGAGCAAGATGCAATCCTCACGACGGAACACCAATGCCGACAATACCATCGCCATGAAAATGCAAGCCAAGAGATAGGGAGTGAGGAAGCCGATATACGCCCAATAGTCGCCCAACTGAGGCAAACCGAACTCCTGGGTCACCAATGTGAACATATACAATCCCAACATCAGATAGAGGATGAAATAAAACGCCAACTTTCCCAACACGATATGGAACGGATTCTTGTAGATGCGCCCAAAAGGCACGAAGCTACCCATATATTTCTCCCTTGTATCACCTGCCGACATACCAATGCCCAAGAAGAGCGTCTGCTGGATGATGAGCATCAGCACTGGTGGAATGAGAAAGGCGGCGAAGCCACTCTGCGGATTATAGAGAGACACATAGTCATACTCTATCGGCATCTTTATGATCTTCGCCTGCTCATCGGTAGAAGTCTGCAAGCGGTCTATCTTGATGTCCTTGTTCATCTCCAGCGACACATTGGTGGCAGTGAGCATAAACGCCTTGTAATAGAGCATGGAGCACATGTCGCAATAGAGTCCCACATGTGTCTGCTCCCCATGCCAGATGTCATGGCTGAATGAAGAAGGAATCCGTAGCACTCCATACACCTCCTGACGTCTAAGCAGCTCCTCAGCCTGAGCCATACTTGTGCAATAGGTATGCACTTGCACATCGGCAGACGCATCCACCTTACGTATAAACTCACGGCTGAGGGCTGTGTTAGACTCATCTACGACAGCGAGCGGTACATCCCGCACCACTTCGTTGGTATAGACGTACGAATAGAGCAACGGATAAACCAACGGCACAAACAAGATGAAGATGACGATGCCCTTGTCGCGCATCACTGTGGTCAACTCATTGTACCATATCTGAAGTATATTGAAAAGAGATTTCATATCATTGCTTGTATTTATATTGTAAGAATGCCGTATTATATCGCTTGATCACCAAGAATGGAAGCAGCAGGAAGCAGAGCATTGCCACTACCGATGGCCATACATAGGCGATAGGATTGCCATGCAGCGCCTGGTTGACATAGATGAGATAATAGTGGCGCAATGGGAAGAGCCACGACAACTTCTGCAGCACAGAAGCCATCGCCGTAACCGGGAAGGTGAAGCCTGCCAGCGAGAAGGAGAGGATTCCCCACAATGAACTGAGACACATCGAAAGGCGCATCTGACCAATGAAGGCTCCAAACAGAAATACGCCAAATGCCTGGGATGCCAAGACCGTCACAACTCCCAACAGCATCATCGGCAAGATGCCAGAATGACAAGGGAAGAGCAGGAACTTGTAGAAATACACATCATAGAAGATGAACATCAACGAGAACAGGATGGTCTGCGGCAACAACTTTCCAATGAGGGCCACCGTAGGATTGCAGCCACTCATCACATAGAGTTTGAGTTGGCGGTCTCGCTTCCACTCCAGTCCGATAGTATAGGTGGTACAGAGCATGATGAGCAAGATGAGGATGCCTGGCAAGATGATGTTGTTCAGATACACCGAATAGTCGAGATGGGGATTGCCCAAGGGGTGCGTCTCTATCACGATGGCTTGCAAGATGCCCATGGCTTGTCGCTCAGTGAGTCCCTTGCCATAGAGATTCTCGCGAGTCAAGGCCAGTCCAGCCAACTCACTCATATAGCGCAAGTCCTTCATCAGCAGCGTGCCTGGCACAAGATATGATTCATTCGTATAGAAGGAAAGGCGGGGTTGTCGATTGGCAATAGCATCCTCGGTAAGCCCTTGCGGAATATAGAAGAAACCATATATCTCGCCTCGCTGCATCGCCTTGCGAGCCTCCGAAAAGGAATGGTAATGAGCAGTGAGCTGAGTATTCTCCATCGAACCGAGGATGCGTTCCACGATATGTGTGATATGTGTATCATCCTCGTCCACCATACCAGTAGGCAACTTCGTCGGCAAGCCCTTGCCCATCAACGTAGTGAAGAACACAAGGCAAACGATAGGAGCCACCAGCATGGTGAAGAGGAAGAGCGGGCGATGAGCAAAGATGCTCAGCTCCCGCCTAAAGATAGATATGAGCCTTTGAAAAACCTGTTTCATTTTTCTTTCTGATTACCAGATTCTTTTCATTTATGATTGTTACTTGTTTTTTTGCATTTTCATCACAGCCGACATTCCGCTGCGCACTCCTTGCAGTTCCAAAGGTTTCACGGGGCGAGCCTTTACCTCATAAGTTTTCAAGTCATACCCATCCAATGCCTTGGTAGCTTTCCACACAGCAAAGCTACCCACGTCCTTCATCTTGGTGATATGCACATTGATGGTCTTATTGAAGGCTGGCAGATATACCTCTGCCTCCTTGCCCACCTTCAATCCCGGCAAGAGGTCTTCCCTCACATTGAAAATAAAACATACGTCATCGGTACAAGCCACGTTCATAATAGGAGCGCCTGTTCCCACCAACTCGCCCACCTCTGGAAAGATTTCAGTCACCTCTCCATCGGCAGTGGCGGTAAGCACCGTCTCATTGATATAAGAATGCACTTCTCTCACGGCTCCCTGGGCACGGCGAACTTGAGCATCGGCAGCAAGTTTGTCTTCACGTCTGGCACCATTCACAGCCATTTCATATTGCGAGTGAGCAGCTTTTTCCGTAGCCATCGCAGCTTCCCATTGTGCCCTAGCCTCATCACGTTTCTGTTCGGCAATCACACCATTCTCGAAGAGGCGGTTGATACGGTTGTAGGTTTTCTCTGTCACATCTTTGCCTGCGATAGCCTTCTGCCACATCTCATAAGCCTGTTGTATCTGCTCCTGTCGAGTGCCATTCTTAGCTTTCTCATCCTGCGCCTGCGCCGCACTCACGGCAGCCTCAGCCTGAGAGAGTTTGGCTTCCACATCAGGTGCCTCCATGATGACGAGGGTATCACCACGACGCACGTGGTCGCCCTCCTCCACACAGATTCTCAATACACGGGCTGGCACCTTGCTCGACACACGATAATCGGTAGTCTCAGCCATACCTTGTATGGTCTCAGGGTTCTCCGGTATGGAGATACCCACTACTATCACTGCGATGATGGCACCTACCAAGACAAGTGCCGCTGCAAATATCACTGTAAAGTTCTTACTCTTATTCATGATGTTGTTTCTTTTCTATTTTTGTTGATATTTTTCTATCCAACTGATACTTTTTTATATTTACTTCATCCCTGCCAAAGGCTGACGACAGCTCTCTCTATTCAGACTGTAGCCCCAACATACCTGTAGATTTCAACAGATAAAGGTTGGCAAGACGCAAATCCACCTCAGCCTCCACTTGTGCAGAATGAGCTTTGAGCCAAGCAGTCTGTGCCTCCAGCACGTTGCTCAGCGGAATCACGCCCTCCTTCATGCCGGCATTGGCATAACGCAGGTTCTCATCAGCCTCTGCCTGGCTGCGCTCGGCTGTGGTCAGTCGCTCGGCAGCCTCTTCCACTTTCTGTTGGTCCTGGCTCACTTGCAGTTCTACTTTTTCTCTGGTTTCCGAGAGTCGGAGGGCAGTCATCGTAGCCTCAGCCTTGGCAGCCTTCACCTTATAGATACGTTCTCCGAAGGTGACGAGAGGCACATTCACCATCACGCCCACATTCCACATACCTTTCATCTTGCGCTCAAAGCTGTTGAATACCGAAGGATTCGTTGCAGAATAGCCACCCGTCAATGCCACGGTAGGCATAAAGGCAGAACGAGCCAACTTCACCTTTTCTTGTGATATCTGATAGGCCAAGGAGAGCATATCTAACTCCGGTCGATGGTCGAAAGCTGTCTGAGCATTTGCCGTTATCGGTTGTGGAACAGTCTTCTGCTTTCCATCACCTTCGTCCTCCAAACAGATAGGCGTATTCAAGTCCAAGCCACAGAGTTGGCAGAGGAGCATCTTGGAGATGGAGAGTCCATTGTTCACCTGTATCAATGATACCTTTGCCTCATTCACCTTCACTCTCACGCTCAGTCCATCAGTCTTGGTGGCGATGCCTTCCTTGATCATCTGTTGCACATCGCTATCCAATTTCTCCACCAATTTGAGGTAGCTCTCGGCAAGTTGCTTCTTCGACTGCAACGAGACGATCTGCCAATAAGCCTTATCGACATCCAAGATGACTTCTTGTTGCGTCAGGTCATGCTGTCTCGCAGCCACTTTTTCGGCATATCGAGTGATACGGTTGTAAGCGTCTATCTTGCCGCCCATATAGATGGGTTGGGTGAGCATGACGCCCACCGCCCCCATGTGGTGTGTGTTGGTATGCAAATCTTCCACGAGATTAGCACCCACACTATTGAGTACTGCTTTTTTGCTATCCAATTGCGGCACTAGTTCTCCTAGTGTCGTACCAAGATTTCCCAATGTACTTTTCTGTTCGCCGTTGAGAAGCGAGATTTCCTTAGACGTGTACATATAAGCACCCGTGGCAGAGATTCGTGGGAAGTACTTGGTATAGGCAGCCTTCCTCTCGTAATAGGCAGCCTGTTGCTTGGCATCTTGCATACGCAGTTCCTTATTGTTGCTCATGGCAAGAGTTCGGCAACTGTCAAGAGAGAGAATCTCAGTTGCCGACTCTTGCGCAACAGCTTCTCCGCTGAGGAGCAAAGATAAGATTGAAAACAAAATTCTATTCTTCTTCATGTTTTGATATCCTTATTACACCTACTATTTATTTCGGGTGCAAAGTTCGGAAGTTTTTCCGATAACCACAAGGGACAAACAAAGGATGAATTGGTAAGAATAACGGATTTTACATTAAATTTACCGCTTAATCGCAAATTTAAGCCAAAACTATTTGTAAAATTCAAAGATTCAGTGTATATTTGCAAACCAAAAGAACAAATAAAAATTAAGTAGTACATAACGTAATGGAACTACCTAGCATCACCATCCAACAACTCAGCAATAGCGGACTCGAATTTGGTTTCTGCCATCAAGATAACCTCTTGGTCACCGACCAAGTGGAAGCCATCGAACGTTTCCGACAACCCTGCCGTATCTGTGCCATCACCATCTTGGTATGTATCAGTGGAGAGGCAGAATGTATCATCAATCTCAACCATTACCATGTGGAAAAAGACATGATAGTAGTTGCTTTTCCCGATGACATCATACAAGTCAAAGATGCCCAACATCTAGATGCCTATGCCGTACTCATTTCTTCCACCTTACTCAATGACTTGGGACTTGACTACAGCAGGCGTTCCGACTTTTATCTTCGTATTCGTCAGAATGCCGCCTACCAAGTGCCATACCATGAGATTGCCTCACTCAGACCTTATTTCACACTTCTGCGTGACAACATCCAAAACCAATTCAACGAGACACCGGAAATCATCAAGGGACTCCTTAGAGCCTTCTCCTATTCCATCATCAGCAAGACTTACCAATCCCAGCCCTACCATGAGGAAGAACCAGTTGCCAACCCCAGCCGCAACAAACAGCTATTCAACAGCTTTATGGAATTGGTCAAGCAATATCATACCCGCTATCGAGGCGTGAAGTTTTATGCCGACAAACTCTGTCTCACCCCCAACTATCTGTCGGGTGTCGTGAAAGACTACACAGGAAAGACGGCTACAGAATGGGTGAACGAATTTGTTATTCTGGAGGCAAAGATCATGCTGACGGATTCAGAACTCAGCATCCAAGAGATAGCCTATCAACTCCATTTCACCGACCAATCTGCCTTCGGCAAGTATTTCAAGCAACTGGTAGGCATCAGTCCCAAACTATACCGCAGTAAAAAATAAAGAAGTGCATACCTAAGCATAGATAAAAACCTCCCGACATTTTTATAAAAACCTCCCGACGTTTTTCCAAAAACCTCGGGAGGTTTTTCATTTCATCTAGTGAAGATTGCCGAAGAAAGTCGCTTAGGAACATAACAGAAATAGGCAAACAGAGGGGTGAAGACTACCTAAAAATAATGATTTTTACCATTCACTCTTGTCTATGTCTCGATAATTGTGTAATTTTGCACGCTGAAAAGAAATAAATTCTTTTCGACAATAACATATAATAAAATTGGTATCAACAAGATGAAAAAGAAAGTATTCTTGTTTGCCACCCTCCTCATGATGAGCATGGCGAGCACAATGGTTGCCAAAGGCAAATTTACCAATGACAACGTGATGAGCAAGCAGAGCGATGGCACTTACGTGGTAAACAGCACAGGTAGATGGCGTAACAGGAGCTACCTTCTCTAGCAAGGCTGTCAAGGAAAACGTAAAGCGTGGTGCAAAACAGTCATTGCCCATATCATTCCCAATATAATATATAATAAGGTGTAAGCATCCTATTATATTTTTATCCTAAAGAATGTGCTAGACCCGACGTATAATACTCCTTATGGTACCACAATTATTACCCATCAAACGGCAATAACTTTGATATGATAAGAAGCATCAATATACGTATGGGATATGCGTTTGGACCCTTGTGTCTATAAGGTGACAAAAAAGTGAATTTCATGTAACAACTCATCTTACAGCACCTGTGTTACGCTTGCACATCAGCTGCTGGACATGTGCACATCAGCCGTGATGCGAGCGCACAACAGCTGATGTGCGATTAACGAAGCTATATATCTCAAAGAGTTATATTAGTCTCTACGAGAACTTATATTAAGGATTTCGGAGACTTACATCGCTTCTTTTACTAAAGTAATATCAGAACGTGATGCTGCACGTCACCCCCTTACTCTCATTCGACAGGTAGGGCGAGCTGAAAGTATTCCTAAGGTATCTCTTACGGAAGAAAGGCGATTAAATATCGTCAAAGGAAGCAAGTTTCTCCTGACAATATGCCTTGAAGTCATTCCAATGATAGTATGGAGCGACATCACTCTTGATAGGAAGGGTAGCCTCATCCTCATTCAGCAATACCTTCACCAAGATGTCATCGCTCTTCGCCTTGCGATAGAACACAAACTGGAGATTGGTTGCCATCGGCGTAATCTTATAGTCAAACCACTGTGTAGCTATCTTCTCAGGTTCTTTGATTTCCTCACCATAACCATTGAGATTCAAGAGGCAAACAAGCGGTGTCACCATCGTGTCGTGACCATAGCGCAAGGTGGCTCCAGGGTGTGCCAAGGCGATGCAACTGTCTGCCTTCTCAATGATGTCTCGCAAGAGATTGCGCTGTGAATAAGGTTGTTCATTGCCCGTATAAGGAGAGTATCCGTAAGACATCTGCCACCAAGAGTTGCTCACTACCCAATTCTGATAAATCTCTTCCTCATTGAAAAGATCATAAAGCGACACTTTTCCTCGAAGTTCCGTGCCTTGGATAGCACCAGCCATCTCAAAGAGCTTCCAGTTAAGGTCACGTGGGTTGATGTTTTGTTTTACCCAAGCTGGGTCATTGAAGAGTTCCTTCATCACTCTGTCATAGCAATCATGTTTCTTCGTGAACTCCTCTTGTACAGTTTTTCTACCAATGCAATTCTTCAAACTATCCAATCGTTTGTCACCTTGGTTCATGTAGTACATGTCGTGATAACTGGCATCATGGAAGATGTGGAGTTGAGGATTTTTGCGAAGCATCGCTTGCAGACCATTCTCCATGGAGAGGATGCAACGGATAACCACGGTACTGCGAGCCTCTACGTTGGTCTTGCCTGCGAAAATCTCAGGAAATCGTTCCATCATTCGCTGGGTGATACCTTGGTGCTGGAGCGCACCGAGCGGAGTCAATTCTCCATCCCTGCCCTTGGCATCCTCACGTATCAGAGCCACCTTCTTCAGGGTCTCCTCGCCCTTCGCCGTCAACTTGCCTACTTGCTTCGCCTTCAAAAGGGAGAAGTAAGGCACGTCGTATGCCGCCTTGCCTATCATATAGCGAGAACCATGGCGACCATAGTGGCTCAGATAGAATGGCTTATAACCCTTAGGAGCAGGAGAGAGTTGCTTCTGAGGTCCACGATAAGCCACATAGTTACTAGCCGAGAGCGTGATGTCTCGTTTGAAATCCTCACGTGGGGTCTGCGCCTGGATAGTGCTTGCCGACATAAGGGCAGATGTCGCCAAAAGGGCGGTGGCAAAAAGCCAAAGTTGCTTCTTGAATAGATTCATATTCTTGCTTGTTTTTTTTAAATGAGATGAATGAAACGTGCCTCCTCATCGGTAATGACTCGGATGCAGTTGCAAAAATAGCATTTATTCTCCAAACCAACAAATAAAACCAACTTTTTCTGCACAAAAAGCCGCCACAGGACATCATCTCGATTCCCATGACGGCTAAAAGAAAGTTTTATCTTTTGTCTTACTCTACAGTAATCTGCACTCTGCGGCACTCCTCCTTAGGACAGTCGTTGCTGTCGCCAATGGCTTTCTCCAACTTGATGGAGAAGTCCTCTATGCCTCGCTTCTTCAAGTAGTCCACCACATTGTTGAGGCGTTCCTCGCTAAGCTTGTAGTTCTTAGAAGAAGGACCATCAGATGAAGCCTCGCCGATGATAGTCAACTTGTAGTTGCCTTGTTTCTTCAATCGCTGGATGAAGTTTCTCAAGCGAATCTTCTCTTGGGTCGTGATGTTGGACTTGTTCAATGTGAAATAGACATCATAAGAGGTCAATTTCTTGGACTTCTCGCAGTCGTCGAGCATTGCCTTCAACTCAGCATTGTCTTTCTTGCTGGCACTCAATTGACTTGCAAGACTTTCGTTCTCACGCAGTTTGTCTTGCAGCTGTTGCTCGTATGCCGCCTTCATCTCTGCTTGCTCGCTCAAGGCACGATAATAGCGAGCCTTATTGCTTGGCATCACCTTGCTGACGAAGTTGAAGCGAAGAACCACTCCTGCACTGTACATTCCCTTAGGAGTCAAGTCCTTGTTGAGAGGTAGATAGCTGTATCTGCCGAATACGCCTGCTGTCCAGCGAGAGGAAAGGTCGTATTCCAACGACAGGGTTGCCGGGATATACATCGCATCAACATGTTCGTTGAAGGCATGGCTCTTCATGTAGTTGTGAGTGTAGACATTGTAGTATCCTTCACCCTTGGCAACTGCCATCTCTCGGTAAGAGAAGGTGGTGGAGTTGCGGCTCCAGCCGCGCAGATAACCTACACCGACTCCTAACCAGAGGTTCAGTTGCTGAGCCTTGCGGTTATGCCAGAACTCCATGATGTTGAAGTCTACATTCAGGTCTGCCATGGCATACTGCATGGTGTAGCGATTTTGGAATCTGTCCATCTTGGTCTCCAAGGTCGTAGGATAGGTCTTTCCTGTAGAAGGATCTTTTATCTCATAACCCCTGTTCGTTGTGGTAGAGAGCATGCCCTTGTCTAACGACCTGAGCATGTCGTACTCTAAGTTCAAACCCAGTCTTACCCAGGGCTTGATATTGTATTTCACTCCGACACCTCCGAAGGGCATGATGTGCTTTCTTTTAGCTATCTCGTCCATACCCCTCATGCCATGATACAGAGTTCCTCCTCCCTGGATGTAAACCGACCAAGTGTGAGTACGCACCGTATCATTGTAGGTTTGTGCTTGGAGTGTGGCAGCCGTCGCTAAGACGGCGACTGCCAAGGTTAAACGTTTTATTCTCATAATTGTAACTGCTTTGAATTTGTAATGCGGTAGCATATCGGCATGAGATGTTCATGCTCTTTCTGCAGATTCTTACTTATTCGGGATACTCGTAAGTTGGAGTTCCTGTCACACCTGCATCATTTTGCAGGTAAACGTTGCACTTCACAACCGACATGATGACGCCATCCTTATAGGTAGTCAAGGTAAGCCATTTGTTGCTGACTCCTGCTGGTTGGGTGTACGACTTTCCGTTGGCATCCACGAAATAGATGTGTGTGATGTTCTTTGTTGTTGTCGGGTAAACTCTCTTAATATTATAATTCATCTGCTCTGGCACTTTGGCTATTCTGATAACCCTCTTGCCGTTGGCGAGTTCCAGAGGCTGGAGTGTACCTGCCACAACGTCAGTTGTTGAAAGAACTTTCTCGGTTTCTACCGTGATGAAGTCGTTGTTCTGTACCATGCCCTCTGCTGCTAAATAGTAGGCGTTGCACAGGATAGTAGGCTTCTGTACCTCAAGCATGTCTGAGATGATTTTCTTCAGTTCTGGATTTGCATTGACTGCTGCCCACATAGCAGGTTCCATGTATACAGAGGTCTTGTCGGCTGGATCCTGATAGATTCCGTTGTCGGCAGCCATCTTTTCCAGTTGCTTCAGCATGGCCTGTGAGTTAGCGTCCTGCTTGTCCTTCAGCTCTTTAATGGCTGTGGTAAGGGCATTCTTCAGTTTTTTGTTAGATTTTACAACTTTTGCCAATCCTTTTTCAATAGCAGTGTTGAGAGCGGCGGTCTGTGCTGTGATGGCATCAACCACTCCTGCGATTTTGAGATTCATGTCGGTAGTCTGCTGGGTGATGGCATTCTTGATGCCGTTCTCCAAACCTGTGATAGAGCCCTTGATCTCTCCACCCTGTGTGGTGATGGCTGTTCCGAGAACTGCGCCCTGAGAGTTGACTGCTGCTACGATGACGTCACCATTTGTGCCGATGGCAGTAACAATCTTGCCGCCCTGCTGCTCTATCATCTCCTTCAGAGCAATGAGCTGGTTCTTCATGCCGTTCTCCATGTTGACAATGGCTGTTGTGTTATCACTCAACTTAACGGTGAGTTGTCCAGTCATGTCATCGATGCTACCCTTTACTGCTGTGTAGCCCGTGGTGATGTTGGTGTTCACATTATCGATGGCGGTCTTCAGGTTGCTGAGTTCTGTCTTGATTTCGCCAAGTGAAGTGTTGTTGCTACCAAGTTTGTTCTCCACTGCTGTGAGACGGAGGTCGAGCGTGGTGTTGATCTTGTCGTTGACAACCTCAATCTTTGCGAGCCCTGCACCAACGGTGGTGTTGATGGCGTCAATCTTGCTACCCAGAGTAAGAGACTGGCTCTTCAATTCTGTTGTGAGGTCGAGGATGCTACTCTTGAGCTGTGCTACGATGAGTGAGCCGTTGGTGTCGATGGTGAGGCGGAGCAGTTTGCTCTGTGCTTCGAACGTATCACTCAAATTACCAATAGCAGTCACGATCTTTTTGCCATGATTGTCAATCTTGGTATTCAGCTTGGTGAAACCATTAACAAGCGTAGTGTTGATCTGAGCAAGACCTGCCTGGGTGGTCTTCTCAAGAAGCTTGATGGCACCCGTATTCTCGTTAATTTCTACCTTGATGTCAGCCAAACCTGTCTGTACAGCTAAGGTGAGTGCATTGAGACGTTCATCCAGACTATTTGATTGGTCGTTGATTGCTTGGATGATGGCATCAGCCTTAGCTACGATGGTAGCATTGAGGAGCTTGCCAGTGGTGTCAATCTGCAGGCACAGAACCTCTCCATTCTTGTTCATAGCGGTCACAATCTTGTCACCATTATCGTCTATAGTAGTCTTGATGGCTGTGAAGCCATTGAAGATTGTCGTGTTGATGGTGTTGAGACCAGCCTTCAGGCTCTCTCCCTGTGCTGTGATGGCACCAGTGTTGTTGTTGATCTCCACCTTGATGTCGGCAAATCCGCCCTTCACGGCAGCTGTCAAGGCTGCTATGCGCTCTGCCATGGTGTTGCCCTGGTTGTTGATAACGTCTACAAGAGCATTGCCAGAAGCCAAGATTTGTGCCGAGATAAGCTTACCTGTGGTGTCTATCTGGAGACGCAAGATTTCGCCATTCTGGTTCATGGCGTATACGATGGCTTCGCCCTGTGCGGTTACCTGACCTGTGAGTGTGGTCAATTGTGCGGTTAAGGCTTCGAAACCATTAAATAAAGATGTGTTGATGTCTTTAAGACCATTCTTTGTATTCTCACTCAATACTGTGATGGCACCCGTGTTGGCATCTACTGCCAACTTAATGTCTGCCATGCCGTCTCTCAACAATGTGTTGAGGGCATCAAATCGCTCTTTCAGCGTCTTGTTTAAGTTGTTGACTGCATCTACCAATGCCGAGTAGTCATTGATAAATGTGTTTCCACCATAATCAACAGTGGGTTCTGTTACGTCCGTACATGCCGACAAGCTCAAGACTGCAACGAGCAACATAGGATAAAACTTCTTTTTCATAATTAGATAGATTTTAAGCTTCACTTTTACTAATACATTTCAAAATATTTACTCTCATATACATCTTTAATATATAATAAAGAGAAGCAGTTAATAATAATATTTTAACTTATACATCGGCAAATTTAAGCAAAAACATCGAAACGGAAGTGAACGTCAGTTTTTTGTTGTGAACCTCTGTTTTTATATGTGAACGTGCGATGGATTAAGCGTTTTTTAACTAAATCCACCGCACGTTCACTTGTATTTCGCTCGTTTTCCGAGTTTATCTTATATGAAAAAGAGACTTATACACATAGGGAGACTTACCATTTTGACTTTTCTATTTGGGGAACGCCTTACGGATTCGTATTCGCATCCTCTATGCTCCTAGGCGCATCACCCTCAAGGATGCACGCCGATTCATTCTATGCCTAGGCATCAATTCCATCAAATATAATCTTCTATCAAGGAATAGTCGAAATCGCCTAGCCTCTTACGAGCATTGGTCAAAGCCCAACGATTCTTGAAACCACACAGTTCGGCAGCCGCCTCTTGCCCATAGGTCCCAGCCGAAGACTCCATCAACTTCTCGTAGTGTCGAACTCGGAAGGCATTCACCAACTTGTAGAATCCCACCTGGGTGATGAAAGTACCTGCCAAGGTATGGTTCATCATACTGACATCCCGGATGACCTCTACTCTCTTCAAGCTCGGCTCCAAGTAACGACGGCTCACGATGATCAGGACCTCTTTCTTCACAGACTCCCAGTTTTCCTGTTCCATCTGCAATCGCAAGTTCGCTTTCTCCTCCTCAAAAGCATCTTGCATCACATTATCTGCCCCCCAATTCGACTTTCATCGGGAATTGGCGTCATCTCCTCCAAAGAGGCTGATTCTTGCAAGACGCGCTGAAGGTTCTCTTTCTCCATGATTGCCATACATTCCTTGTCCTCTTCTGTATGAATGATTTTGTTGGGATGCAAAATCTTGCAAAGGAACATCACGTTCCAAACCGTGACCAGCAGGTCGATAACGGCTTTCAGCGTCCGACTATCCGCCAGGAACACCACCCACATCACCAAAAGGAATGTCATCGGCAAGTATATCACCTTACTGGCAAAGACAAAGGGGAAATCCGAATCATTGGAAAAGTTCTGGGTATGATAATCATCCACCATCCTCACTAGCCATCTATTCTCCTGAACCAATCGGAAAGAAAACAGGATGCTCAATCCTCCCATGATACACTCCCAAACCAACTTGTTGACTACCAAGAATTCGTTCTTGCAGAATAGCACCATGAGGGACAATGTGCCCAATAACAAGAAAGGCAAAAAGAAATAAAGCACAGAGGATAAGTTGCGCCTCATCTTCCCCATCTGAAAATAACGATGAAACGCCATGGCGAAACAGACGGGATAAAATAGGATGCCGAAACTCCTCACATAAAACCATGCGTCGGCATCTGAAGGACAAAGCACATAAGGAAACTGCAAGACCAAGGCAGCATAAAAGAAGGTCATCTGGCGGCGAGCCGGATAGAAAAAGTCGCCTCGCTCATCAAAAGGATGACACATGTGACACCATCTGACGACGGCACAAAACACGCCAGACAATATAAAAGTAAAGCAAGCCAAAGAGTAAAAGAACTCCAGGCTTGCAAAATCTGTCGAAATTCTCATCAATATCTCTCTTTCATTCTAAGAATATGATTGTACTTACAATGGCACTCTCAAACATTCAAGTAGCAGAAAGTGCCCCAAAGACGCCTCTTACTCCCATCCCATCAAGTTTCTGAGGAAAGGAAGCAGTTCGCCTGCCATCTTCTGATGCTGCAACTTGCTAGGATGCCAACTAGCCCCATAGCCCAAGTCGCCAGCCTGGAATGTGAAGTCGAAGCGACAGATATCCTTGTCGCCCTTGTTCTTGCCCTTTCTAGCCTTACGAACCTCATCAGGGAGCGTGAATCCCTTCTTGTTGGCATCACTACAGATTCTGTCAAGCACCTCACGCTGCTCACCACTCTCCTTCTCGCCCAGCATCGGACCCGTAATCAAGACAATCTTGGCATTTGGATACTTGGAACGAACCATCGTCAAAAACATACGATAGTTTTTCTCATAATGAGCGATGTCATAATTATTGGTAGAGAGGTCATTGGTACCCAAGTTGATACACACCAGTTGAGGTTGATACTTATTGAAGTCCCACTTCTCATCGTGCTTATTAAACAAGGTGTATTCATACTGCCAAGGCATATTCTCATCAGAGCCAGCCTTAGGTCCGTCATAATTACGATACACTCCGATACCACTACGAGAAATGGAAGTATGCTGGGCATTGAGACTATCGCTCACGATATTAGCATAAGTAAGCCAATGGTTCTCCGTCTCATCCTCAAAAGGATCGGTCATCTCAATACTCTCCACACCATAGCCGCAAGTGATGGAGTTGCCGATGAATTCTATCTTGCGCTCAGGTAAGTCAGGTGATTTCACAAGCGAACATCCCTTGTCGAGCACGAAGCCACGGAACTCTGGGGTACGGAACAAGCCCTCTATCACATACATCAACTTGACCTGGTGTTCTCCCTTTGGCAAGGCAGCAGCCACTGTGACCACCGAATCACGCTCAGCATTGAAGCCTACCTTGAATGGCTCACATCCATCAACCTGTGCCATGAAATAGCCAGTCATCGGACGGCATATCATCTTCAAGGAAGAACCTTGGAATCGAGCAAGGATAGAAGTACCAGGGAAGTTGAAGCTAGCCGCCTCATTTTTGGCGAAGCTCACACGTCCCACATATTGGATTAACGGATTAGTAGCCTTAACGACTTCACCTGTGACAGGCAAGGTTGTAGAACTTTTTGCGGCAGCAGTGCCGATACCCATAAGTGCCATTATGACGATTAAAGATATTCTTTTCATAAATGTTATTGTTAGGTTTTCGGTGCAAAATTAGCATTATTTCCCGAAAAAAGCAAACAATCTGCACATTTTTTCCTCTTTTCTTCTTTTTATTCAAATAATTATCGTACCTTTGCACTCACAAATGCGCTTGTGGCGAAATTGGTAGACGCGCTAGACTTAGGATCTAGTGGTTTAGGCCGTGTAGGTTCGAGTCCTATCAGGCGCACCGAAGAATATCCTAACTGCTTGATAATAAGCGGTTAGGATTTTTCTTTTACTATTTTTGGCATCCAATTGGCAACGTGTTTCGATGCTATTTCTTTGTGGTTACCAAAAGCAATGTCTCATTTTACATTCTTTCACATGATTTCGTGCGATTTCACAACACCTCCATAAACTTCCATCAACAATGGCAACAGCATAAAGAAGCAACTTGTTTCCTTATATAATAATGTATAGCCACGTAAAATACCCATCTTTTCTAAAAATAGAGCTAATTCGCAAAGAAAATGAGAAATTATTCTGTATTTTTGCCGTATTCTCAAAGAAAAAGGCTATCTTTGTAACAAATTTAAGAGATAAGCAATGGCAAATAAAGACCTTAACCGCCTCAAACTTGTTTTGGTGGAGCAAAAGAAGACTGCAAAGCAGACAAGGCACCCATCTATATCCGTGTTGAATAATAAAAAGTTAATAAAATGAACATAATTGAATTATACGAAAACTTAAAGGGCAGCTACAAAAGTTACCTAGAGAGTTTTGTAGCCATAAAGGATGAACGAATTAAGGAAAATGAGCGAGGAACAGCGTTCCGAGCTTCCTCAGCTTGGCAACCAACAGCCATGGATTTATAATCCAGAGCGCAGAGCCATCCTCCAAGCCGAGCTTGACGCCATCTTCGCCCACCTCTACGGTCTCAACACTGAAAATCTCCGTTACATCTTAGACCCAGAAAATGTCTGTGGAAAGGGTTGCATCAACGAGACATTCCGAGTTCTGAAAGACAACGAGTTGCGTCAATACGGTGAATACCGCACCAAGTGCCTCGTTCTCGAAGCATGGAATAAATTTGGATACGATAATTAAAAGATTATGGCAGAAAACAATGTAAATATCGAAATAAGAAATGATTTCAATCAAATATTTGGAATCATCAGCTATCATCGTCAGAGAGTTTCTAAAACCATTGACGACGAATCACTGCGCATGATATGGGAAGTAGGTGGATATATTAGCCACAAACTAAAAAATGCAGAATGGGGAGCAGGTATTGTACGCCAACTCTCAGAGTTTATAAGAACGCAAGATCCAACCATCAAAGGATGGAGCTATCGTACGATATATAAAATGGTGCAATTTTATGATACCTATAGTACAGATTCGTTCTGCCAACTGTTGGAGACCACAAATTTACCCAAATTGTTCACTAACAAGAACTCGGATAAGAATTCTCAATTTGTGCCAATTGAATTGGCACAAATTCTTCAAGTTGTATTTGTGCCAATTCAATTGGCACAAATTCCTTATGTCCTTTTTTCTACAGGATGGAGCAATCATCAACTTATATTAAATCGCTGCAAATCAGCAGAAGAACGTCTATTTTACATAATATACTCAAAGTTTGAGCATCTTGAATACAAGCAATTAGAACGAGCTATCAAAACTGATACTATGGCTTCGATATTACGTGCCAAAGACAGCCAATCTGACGTTCTCCACACTACGTATACAAAGTCACCTGCCATGTTTAAAGATACTGCATACCTTGACTTTCTTGGTTTGCCTAAGAAATACAAAGAGACAAGGCTTCGTAAGGGTATTGTTGAGCACATGAAAGAGTTCATTCTTGAAATGGGAAAAGACTTTTTGTTCATTGATGAGGAACATCCCATCAAAGTCGGAGGGAAAACATATAAAGTTGATTTGTTGTTCTATCACAGACAGCTACAATGCATGGTTGCTTTCGAGTTAAAAACCACAGAGTTTCATCCAGCTTATCAAGGGCAATTGGAATTTTATCTTGAAGCACTTGACCAAGAGGAACGTAGATCTAACGAGAACCCAACTATTGGCATCATTCTATGTAAAGAATCAGACATGGAAACCGTGCGTTTTGCTCTCAACCGCAGCATGAGTCCAATGATGATTATGCAGTATAAAGAACAACTAAAAGTTGGCGGTGTCATCCAACGCAGCATTGAAGAATATTGCAAATATATAAACGCAGAGACAGAAAAATAACAAAACGAGAACGGCAAAACTTGTATATTATTACATATAACAAAGAAAGTAAAAAATAATATCATCCAAAATATGAAGCTATATGGTATCATTTTTGACCATATATTGTGGTTGTTTTTAGTCGTTTTTAGTCGTTTTTAGTCGTTTTTACGGTCATAAACGGTCGTAATTTCAGTCGTAAAAAGCTAACACCTATAAGCAAAACAGTCTGCACATTCCCGACAACGGAATATGCAGACTTTCAATCTAGCGATAGCTGTTGAAAACTCTATTGCCTGCCACATGACCACTCATCTTGCCTACAATGTTTGGATAGTAACATAGAGAACCGGCATAAGGACGCACCTAGACTGTCATAGGCGAACAGCCTGACTGCTCTAGGTAAACAGCGTGACTGCCCTAGGCAGACAGTCTGTACTAGCTACCTAGAAGTTGCTTTATAGGAAGACAGATTCCATTTTCTACCTCACACCTCACTGAGACATACACATCTAGCTGATTGACAGACATTTATATGCTGTGTGGTATGAACACAGACACCTCACTCACACCTCACTCCATCTCACTCACATTTGGCGAGTATAGAATCCCCCATTTTTGGTGGTTAATAATATATGGATTTTTAATAAGTGTGGTGTCGTGTGGTGTACGTGAGGTGTCTGCGCTCACACCACACGCATACAACAACCTAATACACAATCCATTACACGAAAACCGTGAGATGTGAGGTCAAAAAGCGAGACGGAGTGCTTCAACCATACAAGTAGAGGCTCCTTTGAAAATCAAAGGCATTTCTCCAAACTATCTTGCGCCTTACGCATATCCTCCTCAAACCTCGTGTGGTCGAGCAAGAAATCCTTGCGACCATCGGCAAGAAGCTGATACAAAACAGGATTCATCCCCTCCACATACTGGCTGATGGCATACTCGATGTCATCCCGCTGCGTAGGATTGTTGGAAAACTCATACACACGTAACTTCTGGTGAATGAAGCAATACGCCGACTCGATACAGTCTTGGCTAATGCCACTCTTCTCTATACTATTCTTATCCATCATTTCTATTCCTATTATTATTCCTAGTAGAAAACACGATTTCATCTACTTCCATCTTAGGACTGCAAAGGTAAAAAGAAAAACCTAAAAAGCGATGCAAGTACATTGCTTTTTAGGTTTTATTCTATTTTCCATAAAGGAAACTCTATTCTGACAGCATCGTCACTTCGATGCGCTGCTTCTGCTGCAACAGCAACTTCGCCATCTTCTGAACATCCTCACCACTGATGGCATCCACCATCTTGCAGTAATCCTTGTCAAAGTCTGCCTCATCATCCAACTCATGCCAGATGACATAACTCCAATAGTCATTGGTAATCGCCATCTGACCGTATTGCTTCTTCAGATATTTCTTCACCTTATCCATGCTACTAGCCACAGGACCGTTATCGGCGATGTTCTGCAACTGCTTGTAGATAATCGGATTCAGCTCGTCATATCGCTTTGGGTCTGCCTTATAAGAGATGCGAACCAAGGCATTTGGATCCTCTTCCTTCTCCAATGAGAAGCTGACACTCACACCGTATGTTCCGCCCTTCTCCTCACGCACAGAGTCGGTATAGGCTATCTGCAAGACACGAGTCAACATGTCCAAGGTCAAGTCGTTCTTTGGCGAGAAAGGCACATTGCCCGTCACGAAAACACTCACGTTGACAAGCGGAGTCTCCTGTTTGCGAACGAACTTCACCACCTCGTTCTTCTTCACGATTTGAGCCACATTCGTCTTGTTGGTCTTCTCAGCCTTGTGGGTAGCCGGAAGAGTGGCGAGATACTGGCAGAGCAATGGACGGAGTTGCGCCATGTCGATTTTGCCGATGAAGACGGTCTTGAAGTTGCTGGCATCGCTGAAACGCTCACGATAGATTTCGAGGATGCGGTTATAGTCTGCCTTCTCCGCAATCTCCTTGGTGACAGGAGCCATACGCACATTGTGGTCGTAAAGCACAGCCGACAACGAGTCATTATAGACCACCTTCGAACTAGCATTGCGATTCTTGAGCAAGGAAAGCGTACGATTCATCATGCCCTCGAAAGCCACACTGTCCTTTCGTGGAGAGGTGAAATAGAGGTGAGTCAACTGAAGCATCGTTTCCAAGTCCTTCACAGAAGAGGTTCCCGTGATGCGTTGTCCCTCGCTATTGATAGCAGGAGCCACTTTCAATGACTTACCTGCCAAAGCCTTGCGAAGACGGGTGGCAGAGAAATCGCCCACACCAGCCTCAGCAACAGCACTCGTCAAGAAGGAGAAGTTAGGAATATCCTTGTCGCCATAGACGGAAGTTCCACCCTCGCCCCTCATGCTCATCGTCACTTGGTCTGCCTGGAAATCTGTAGGCTTCACATACACCTTCATACCATTGCTCAAGGTAATCTCGGTCATGCCAAACTTGCCGTATGGTTTCTCCGAAACGATTTTGCCAGGAGCAGGCAAGGTAGCCATCAAGGTTTGAGGCACTTCCTCTTCCTGATAAGCATCATATTGCTTCTGCTGGGCAGCCAACACGGTGCTTTCGATTTCCGACTCCGACGGAATGACAAAGCCTTCCTTGTCAGGACCATACATGATGAACACCTGATTCTTGTCGGTGATGATTTCGCCCACCTGTTTGTTCACCTCGTCGAGATTGACCTCACCATCAAACTGCTTCACCAATTGCAAGTTGTAAGCAGGTGTCAAGATTGGTTCTCCATCCAAGAAGTTGTTCACGCATTGGCTCACATAGTGGGAGTTCTTGTAGTCCTTCTCCATCTTCAACTGTCTTTCAGCAGCATTGAGATAGAGTTTCTTGGCACGCTCCAACTCACTTGCCGTGAAACCATGCTGGCGAGCACGCTCCACCTCGCCTACTGCCACCGAGATACCTCCCAACACATTGTCTTGCTTGCAACTGATGCTCAAGCTGAAGGCATCCTTGGTACGAGACACGAAGAACTCGCCATTCTTTACCGTCGAACTCATGAAAGGAGGATTCGCCACCTGCTTCTTCTCCGATAGACGGCCATTGAGCATATAGGTAATCAAGCCACTGATGTAGTCCTCACGCTGATATTTCACTGAGTTTTTCTCGCTATCAGGAGTCGTCTCGCTCTTCATGTAGAGATGACCGAGGATGATAGGTTGCTCCTTGTCCTTCTCGATGGCAACAATCATCTTGTCGTTGTCTGTCACAGGATAGTAGATGCGCTCGGCAGGATTCTTGTGCGCCTTGATCTTACCAAAGAGCTTTTGGATTTTCCGCTCCATTTGTTCCACATTGAAGTCACCCACCACGACGATAGCCTGAAGGTCTGGGCGATACCACTTCTGGTAATAATCACGCAAGTCCTTGTAAGGGAAGTGATCGACGATGTCCATATTTCCGATAGGCAGACAGTCCTCATACTTGGTTCCCTTGTATATCTTTGGCATCACGTTCTCCATCATGCGCTGCATCGCCATACCCGTGCGTCGGTTGCGCCACTCCTCATGGATGATACCACGTTCCTTGTCTATCTCCTTGTCTTCGAGGAGGATGAACTGGCTCCAGTCGTTGAGCACCAAGAGACAGGAGTCGATGATGCCCTCACGTTTGATGGGAGCGGAACCGATGTGATACACCGTCTGATCGACAGAGGTATAAGCATTGAGGTTGGCACCAAACTTCACGCCGATAGTCTCGCACCAAGGCACGATGCCGAGTTTCTTGCCCTTGCCAGGGAAGTGCTTGGTACCATTGAAAGCCATGTGTTCCAAGAAGTGAGCCAAGCCACGCTGGCGAGGTTCTTCCAAGATGGAGCCAACACGCTGTGCGATATAGAAGTCGGCGAGTCCCGCCTCCTTGTCGTTATGACGGATGTAATAAGTGAGTCCGTTCTTCAACTTACCCTGTCGGATAGACGCATCCTGCACCACGTTCTGGGCAGAGAGCGATACAGGGATTGCAGCGAGAAGGAACAGACCGAGGAATTGTTTCTTCATAAATCAATCGTATTTAAGTTATTTCTGTAACAAAGATGCAGGAGCATCAGATTCAAAATCATTGGTAGAGTTGTTGGTATCAATCCACTTGCCATCAGAATCCTTCTTACGAATAACAGATTTGCCATAGCGGTTCTCATCGCGGTCAACTTCGCCACAATGTGCCCAACCTGCATCAAGACTAGCAGCTACCACATTCCATTGCCACAAAGACTTAATACTCAAGTTGACTGCATCCAATATCCAAGAGTTGGCAACCTTTACACAATTTTTATTTGTCATAGGATAGGCATTGCCAGCCACTTCCATTACATAGTTAGCAGCATAAGTATTCTCCTCCAAATACTTCTCCTTGTCACCATGCATACGAGCAATAGCAAATGATTTGAAACCACGATTATGGAAACCGAAATAAGTGTAGGTATAGCAGAACCACTTATCAAGATTTGGTACATTAGGATTATCATCGTCCTGGAAACGAGTGTTCGCACTCTCATCATAAAACTCAAAATCAGCCTTGCTCAAATCTGTAGAAGAAGGGTTAGCCTCCGTATGATTCTTAGCATTGATTGCCAAGACAAGAGACTTGCCTGGTTCAACAGCAACATCCTTGCCTTTTCCAGGAATCATATAGATGGCATCAGCAGTCATAGCCTCGTTCATGATGTCTGGGTCATAATCATACTTAGTTACAGTTAGGAATGTAGATTCCAATACGGCGATACTATCAGCATAAAGAGTGACGTCAGAGTTGTTTGAGATAATGATATATTGGTCATCAGAATACTGCTTGCCCTCAGGAGTCTTTGTACCAGCAAAGAATATCTCCGAAATAACGAAACCACCCTTAGCGTTGAATGTACTGACAGCCACCTTGACATTGGCACTTCCCGACTTCACATTGACATTCTCGCTTTTCTGGTCGATTTTACTCGTACCAGCAACACCATCCTTTGTAAAGCTCAAGTCACCAGTTACCTGCACATTATAGGTACCTTCTGGAACATCAGCAACAGAAGCAGTAAAAGAACCATTATTATTCACAAATTGCTCCACACTATAAGTCTCATTAGAAGCCACATTTGTAAAGGTAGCCTTGGCGTTGGAAAGTACCACGTTCTTCAATCCTAATGGCATGTCGATGCTTAAGGATACAGGAGTGGTAATCACCTTGTCATCATCTCCACAAGAAGTGAATGACATTGTCATCATCATGAGCATCATCATGCTCAACAAGAAATACTTTTTCATTTTAATACTGTGTTTAATTAATAATATATTTTTTTGTTATTTCTAAAAACTAACACCCAAAGCTAGATGAATATGGGTCTGATGCTCTTTTTCGGAACAAAATGCCAGTCCTCCAGCAACCTCCGCAAAAAGTCCTATCTGAGAATGAGGAAGCGCATAGTCAGCTCTCAGTTTGGCATCAAAGAGGGTATAATCAGCCTTTGTAAAGCGATACTTATACCGAATCATGTCTGCAAAAGAAGCAGTCATGTTGGCAAAGGGCATTAAAATATGATCATCTACATTGGCATAATAACTAGCGTCCATGCTCACCGTTAGTCCCAACTGCTTGTTGAGCATCTTCATCCATTGTCCCTCCACAGAACCATACACTTTCGTATCATCCATCTTTCTTTCAGGATAGACATAGTTTTCCTTATTGCTCAACACACCCGCCTTCGCTTGCACATTCCAGGTATTAACAGGGGCATTCAAACCATACAGCACTTTAATATTTGCATCCAACTGCGTATTCTTATACATGGTCAACTTGCCTATCACGGGATAATACTGCGAAGAAGACTTACCTATGATATTCTCATCTCCACTTCGTTTAACCAAAAGGAAGTTCCCATCCAACGACAAGAGATGTCTTCCTTTTCGTTTCCATCCCACCGTTATATCTGCGGCATCAACAAAAAGCTGAGTTATAGGCGTTGAATTTAAATCAGCAACCATTCGTTTGTATTGTCTGTTCCAAACTTTTGCACGTCCATACACGCCGTTATTTCTCAATGGGTCGGCCGACAGCATCAAGCCAAATCCTCCACCTTTATAATACAAGGTGCGCTTATCACCAGAGAAGCGGCTGTATTCTGTTCCCAACCCTGTCATCTGATATTCAGGGATAACACCCAGTTCTCGGTAGAAATCAACATCATTAGTCTGCTTATATACATTGACATCAACTCCAAGAGCATAGCGATAACCCAATGTCTCATAGCCACTTCCTAATTTCACCGTCAAATCCGTTACGACACCTCGCATTCTAGGATCTACATCCCGATATTCATGTTCGGCTCTAAAAAGAGCCTCAGCACCCAACAATACTTGGTTCAAACGAGTGGAATAACCTCCATGAAACGAATAACGCTCTCTTTTCGTATCACCCCCCAATGTGTCTGCCAAGATGTAAGGATACAACAAGTCGTAATCAGAGGTAGAATTCCATCTCATCTTGTATTGTTTGCCCGTCATATAAGAAGCCGCCCCCCACACAGATGAGCGGTTGTTGAGTTTTAAGAAAGTTTCCACCTTAGCTTCCCCTAGCAAGAAACCCGTTCCCTTTTCTTGGACAAAAGGTGCCGTCTGATGCAAATGATCTAATTGTATATACAACTCTGAATAGGAATGCAAATAAGCAACACCATGAATGGCTGGATTTTGGCAAGCAGAAGCAAGTTCCACCTGATTCCAAAGCGAATGATGCTCCACCCTAGCCGTATCTCTGACTGATGCTTGCATCCCCAAGGCACATGCCAAGGAAAAAATCATCAAAATATACCTTGTCTTCATATTTACATCCATATTATATCGAGATAAATCTCATTGCTCTGTTTCTTTTCCAGACCTGCATAATCCGTGCTTGCCCGAAACATCTTTACCTGTGTCATACCCTGTGCATCTTTATATTGTATGCTTCCTTCTATCAATATGGTATAGGAACCACGCAAGAGATTCACATGAGCTACATTTCCATCAAAATCGGAGGCAGTCACCACTTGCTTGGTGTTCAAGTTGGTCAGGTTTATTGTACCCTGTACTCTTTCAATTGTAATGTCCGATTCACCTTGCAACACAATGTTGACATTGGTAAAAATCTCGTCTTCATCTTGATGGCAAGAAGAAAGCAAAAAGCTCCCCATAGCCATTAACAACATCAATATTTTTCTCATATCTTCACATTCATTTCTAATCCAAAATAAGGAGTTACATGCCTACGGATGGTCACTCCATTGACTTCATATTCTGGTGTATAGTCCAATAATTTATTGCAGAACAAAGCGATGTTCAATCTGTCGGCAAAGAGTTTCTTTGTCACTTTGAAGTTCACATTCATCGAAAAAGGAACACGTGACAATGCGTAATAACCAGCAGAGTAAGTTCTTACCAAATACTTTAAATACAAGTCGTTCTCGTCTCCCTCCTTCCAATCATGCATCACACCATCATTGTCCATATAACTCGTTGGATAATTACTTACCTCAGTATTTTGCTTCATGGTGTACCATAAACATTGCGCTGAAATCGAAAATCCGAGCTTCAATCTAGGAATATCCGTGTCGAGGGTAAAGTTTGTATTCAGCATTTCATTCATGCTTCCCCCATCATTTTTGTAATATCCCACATACTGTATCTGCTTGTTGCCAATAACTGTACTAGGGCGATAGGTCTCCACCATGGAATTACGATAAGTCGTCCTGAACCAAGCACCATTGATGGTAAGACGAGTCATCAACTTCTCTATGCGACGAGAAGAGAATGTATATTCCACTCCCCTCTTCAAGGTTTGGCTTCCATTAGTATAATAGCTATATCCCATCAACTCCTTTCTCTGTTCGTATGGCAATCCATCCAACGAAGGTGGACCGACAAGTGCATCTGCATCAATTCCAGAAGTATCATACCATTTATATGTATATGGAGCATAATAGCTTTGACTACGGAAACCTGATGTCATATTTTCCCTAAACAAGGTTACCGAAAGACGATTGCCACCTATATTTACATCCGTACTCACCTCCCATTTCAGATTACGAGCTGGAGTCAAGTTCTTGTTGGTAGGATCTATCACGTATGTCATAATGTTTACCCTACGATATGCAGCATTCGCATGATAATAGTTCAACTGAGTCAAATCCAGATACACTGGGTCTGGGTACAGCTGATCCATTGTAGGGAACTTCGTATGTTCTCCCACGCCTCCCGATATGCGGACAAAAGAAATTCTATTACCCACCATAAACTTTGGGAATGTCAAGCCAACATTGACACGAGGATCCCAATAGAACATACCTTTCATCCGAAAGCCTTCAGCCAAATTCAACATTTGGGTGCCACGAATACCACCTACAACTTCCAATGAATGACCTGCAAAAGGTAGTATGAGACGTTCTTCTGCATACAAAGCCCACTGTTGGTTAGAAGGTATTGAGGAAAGCGAACGAGGACGCAAAGACATTGATGTGGCATAGAGAGGACGTTCCATATCATAAACCTGTCCTTTACCAAAATTCTTATCCAAATTCCAATCCATTCCCAATAGCAGAGTATTAGAAATCACATCTGACGGAATCTGAAACTTACCATTCAATTTAGCGAAGAAATAGAAAGGCTTTCCATCCACATTATGATATGCCTGATACTTATAAGGCAAGACGACTCCATCATGTTCTCCTGCAACCATAGAAGTCGCTGCTACCGACTGACGAGTCAACTGCACCAATTTAGAACGCTCTATCAAATTATCCTCATAAGAAGAAGATAGCATCAGATTGAACGTCTTAAACCAAGTTCGCTTCAGAGGCGACAAGTCCAGTTTAACATTGAAGCCTACCTTATTGTATTGAGACTTATAGGCATCCTCCGCCTGATTATTTAAGTCAGGATCAACCTTATCATCATCAAAAGAACCCGTATAGTCTAAATTGGAGAACAAAGATAGTTGATGCCTACCTGTTGTCCAAGTTTTACCCAAACGAGCAGAAAAAGTCAATCTCTTATAATTCTCAAGTCGATTTCTAGGGTCTGCCTTGGCATTTAGATAATCCACACTTAGGTTGAGTGTCATCTTATGGGGTGTCCACTCAAAGCCTTTCGCAAGATAAAACAATTTGCTTCCCATATCAGCTTTCAGACGAGCATTCCAATCATTGCCACCTTTCTTGCGTTCAATTTTGACAAGACCACTAGTCAAGTCACCATATTCCACAGAAGGAATGCCACGTACAACCTCCACTTTCTCTATATCATCGGTAGAGATGCTACGCATGTCCACACCCGCATTCATGTTTTCTCTCGAAGTGGTAGCCTCGTCCCAGGCTCCAGCCACAAATTGCATATTAGCATTGGTACTGATAGGAGCTCCATCCACAACAAAACTAGTACCCAAGGAAGTCGTTGTATATCCAGAGGGACTGCCAGCCTCACGAAGGCGTATGGTATTGGGGGAATTCAAATCAGGATCGTGTGAGCGACCACCAGGCAGCAATTCCAAGATGTCAGAGAAACTAGAAGGTTGCAAATGCTCCATGGCATGTTTTTCTATGACAGAAGCAGACGACAAGCCACGAGACTCCTGCGCCGTTACCACAACTTCGCCAATTTCCTGTGTTTTTGACAAGAGAGAATCTTTTTCAACCACCTTATTCTTGGCGTTTTGAGCATATCCACTCATAGCCCCACAAGAAGTCAAACATAAGAGAATATATTTAAATACTTTCATCAATGTACTATTATTTTACGAGTTTGATTACCTTTTTTTACCACATAAATACCCTTTGGCAAGTTTGTTCCATGATATAAATTTCCATTCAAGTCATAAACCTCAGGGACTGCCACAGTCCCATTTTTCTTCACCTCATGAATCCCATTTGCTATCGTCTCGTCATCCAAGGTTACAGTCATGAAATCCGTTTGCTGCGTTTCCTCACCAAAAGCATTTCTCGCCACAACCGCATAACTATACGTTTTTCCTTTCTCCAAACCATCAAAAGTATATTCTTGCCGTTTTCCCACGTTGATGCACGTTTTTCCTGCAATTGGGTGCATTTCATCACAGATATAATCGACTGACACATCATCTATCAGCGAAAGATACTTATAGATATTAGCGATGATACGAACAGAATCCGCCTGTTCCAAGTCCATTTCCACGTACTTTGGTTCACTTCTCTTGGTATCAATCGTCTGAGCTACCTGCCATTTGCCACCAATAGCCTGTTCAATGGTGAATTGATTTTTGTCATGATAAGAATAAAGCCAAAATTTCAAATGAGTGAACTTTACACCATGATGCCTCATTAGAAGATAATCCAGATCTTTCGTCATCTTCAAAGCATAAGGTGCTTGCCCGTAAATGTTATCCACATAATTGTCACAACTAGTCGTCCACCCTGATGGAAGGCTTTCCGCTGCATCATCAAAGTTGCAACTCTCACTTCCCGTTCCAGTCATTTGATGCTCAAACAAGGAAATAAGATAGTTATCACTGCCTTCCAACTGGTTCCATCGGGCAGTAATGGAACTCTCTGTCAAATGAGCCGGTTGACAAAGAACAATTTTCTTTTCTACAAATTGCAATGGCAAAGTGGTAAACTGAAGGCAAGCTACCCCAGAAGAGAACTGTGCCATTCCGGCAGAAATGCGCAATTCATAAGATGTCTCAGGCACTAAATCTTTGAGGATGACAGGAGAGGCATCATTGGTTTGCCAAGACTTTACCAAATGAGAGTCTTGCCATAGTTCCAATTGGTAAAAAGAAGCTTTGGTTACAGTCTCCCAAGAAAGCTTAGCAGACTTTCCTAAGAGTTCCGTCACCTTCAAGCCAGACGGCGTTTCCAATTCAATTTTCGAACCTGCCATTGCAAAACTGACAAGACCATTCATTTCTTCCAGAGCATCAAATCCAAAGACATAGTTTTGATTCCAGTCTTTAAACCAAGCTTGTTTTACTCCTTTCGTTCCAGGAAAAGCATCACCATCCATTGTTCCATAAGAATCAACAGAATCTGCTGGCACTATATAAAGATGTGGGTGGTTTGCATCCACATTCAGTTCATTCTGACGCCAAACAGCCTCATCCATATCCACATGCCAAACGAGCATTCCATGTCCAGGCAAATACTTGTCCCATCCTTCATTTTGTCTATTTTCCAATATAAAATATTCATGGGAACTGTTTGGGACTGCTACACGATAAGCCTTGTTTTCCTGGGCCAAGGACTTCAAAGAATACACATCCTTGCCATCAGCATCAAGAGAAGTATAATTCAACCATCCCAACTCAGCTCGCTCAAAGGCTGAAAACAAAGGAGGCGTATTCTGATTATTGGTATAAGAACCAGAAGACATAGTATCCCAATCTCCCAAACTATAATTGTCGCCTTTGGTGTCATAATGGTCAGCCAACCCCAAGACATGCCCAAACTCATGGACAAAAGTACCTATACCAACAGGATTGTCAGTCTGCCCATTGATTTCTTGGCTACAAGCATATTGACTAATGATTTTACCATCCAAGCTAACTGCCTTACCAGCGTTTTCCAAATTGTATGAATGCGGCCAAATCGTATTGGCATAATGAGAATCAGCTTGCCCATAACCAGCATAAAAAACATAAACGTTATCCACATATCCATCACCATCGGTATCATACTGCGAGAAATCCACAAATTCGTCAGCTTTCTTGATGGCTTCCACTATCATACTTGGTACATTCTGCGTTCCGCCACCTACTCCATAATAGGTAGAAGAACGTGTTACCTGTATTGGACCATAGACATCAAAATCGGGTAGATAGTTACCATTCGAACTCGCTATATAAAAATCACGAGCGCTACCATTGGCACCAAACTCATTATAATACCCATCTTTATTAAGCAAGTCTTTGTAAAACGCCTGTGGATTTTGCATGGAGAATTTTCGGTCACTAAACTCCACCAACAGAACCAATGCTTTTTGTTTTCCTATTGTCGGCACATCACTAATGCGGGTACGTTTAATTAAAGTCTGTGGCTTAATCGATTTTAAAGCCTTCAATCTCTGAATTCTATTTTGGGCTAGTTTTTCACCAATATTACCTTCTTTATTTATATCTTTGAGATAACTTGTCGTAGCTTCATCCCTCAATTCTGGGTCTGAAGCCACAACACCACTAGGGACCCAATCCTCTCCTATATATTTGGCATATTCGTATGAAGAAGAAGCCTGATTCCAAGCCACGGGATAGCCATCAATGGTCAAAGCCACATGAGCGTATTCATCTCCTCGCAGAGTTATTGTAAGCCAAGAACCATCGCCTTGCCTTACTTTCATCTTGCCGGAATATGCAGGAACTGCCATAGCAGCCCATGAAAACAAAATAACGATTGAAAGTATTGATAGAATTCTCTTTCTCATCTTTTAAACAGCTTCTTAGTTTTATAGGGGCAACAATACCCCCTTCCTTATCGGCTGCAAAGTTACGATGAAATCAAAAAATACACAATACCTAGATGTAGGTAATTTAGAATTGGTCTAAAAGAAGAAAGCCCTTCCAAGAGAGCTTTCTTCTTGATTTTATCACAATATATAATGACTTACATTTATTCAAGCCCATTACGCAAAAACTGCCTAAGGTGCAGATGACGAATGCCATCATAGTCGGCTGACCTAAGAAGGGGCGTGGCAGAAATGACATACTTGGCATAAGAGTCGTTGATCATTTTCAACGTGCCGAACTCTCGCTGCCGAGTAGCCTCACTGTCAATAAGCCATGCCACCTGTACATAGGCCTTCTCCCCATTGCGCATACATACGAAGTCAACCTCACCTGCTCTTAGTTGCCCTACATAGACCATGTAGCCCAAACGAACAAGATGCTGATATACCACCGTCTCCATCACTTTTTCTATGTCTTTGTCACGCTCTCCGCCTGCAATATAGTTGCGCATGCCTTGGTCTGAGAAATAGGTCTTACCCGAAGTTTCTAGCAGTTTCTTACCATGTATGTCATATCTCTCAACGAAATCTGTCAAATAAGCCTCTGTAAAGAAGGAAGAGTAACTGAGCACAACGTTGGTTGAAACATCTTGCCCTACAGACTTCATATAGCGAGACACACTGGAGGCGGAATTGAGCTTGCCAGTGGTGTCGGCGAGGAAAGCTATGAGGTTGTTCAGAAACGGCAAGTTACGGATGCTATGGCGTTCCACTACGTCCTTGAGCATAATGGTACTATAGATGCCTGAGAGATATTCCATCACCATATCCTCATTATCCAATGGGATGTTGACGAGACCAGGGAGTCCGCCATAGTTAAGATACTTCCACAGCGTCTGGTCATCATCAGGAAGCTGATGGAAGAGCATAAACTCAGTATAGCTAAGTGGCAGAATCCGAATCTGCTCGCAACGTCCAGACAGCAGCGTACCCAACTCACTAGAGAGCATCTTGGAGTTGCTCCCCGTAACAATGATATCGGTGTTGGCTTCGGTGCGGTAGCTGCGGACACTCTTCTCCCATTCCGTGATGTCCTGCACCTCATCTATAAGAATGTAGTTGTGCTTACCATCTACCAAGCGGGCATCTATATAAGCTTCAAGGTCATCGCTGTTCTTAATATACTTGAACATCCGTTTCTCCTTGTCTATATAGATAATATTCGCATCTGGCTCGCTGCTGTGGCGTGCAATGAAATCCTTCATCACATAGCTCTTACCCACACGGCGTTGCCCCACAAGTACGATAATTTGCTCACGACCTAGCCAAGTATCTACCTTCCTAGCATAAAGCTCTCTTGTTATAACTTTCATAACGTCTTATCTTCTTGATTTTTGTTGTCTATACACAACAAAAAACGCATCCGTGTCGTTTTTATTGCATATAAACAACAAAATCACATTCCTTATTGCTATCACAAGGAGACAATGGAGTTACTTCACTCCCTTCATCGACAAGGCGATGCGCTTGCGCTTCAAATCGACCTCGGTGACACGTACCATCACGTGCTCATGGAGCTTCACCACCTCGCTAGGGTCGTTGATGTAGCGATTGGACATCTGGGAGACATGGACCAGACCATCCTGATGAACACCAATATCGACAAAGGCACCAAACTTGGTGATATTCGTCACGATGCCCGGCACCACCATGCCCACCTGCAAATCCTCCATCGTCTTGATACTCGCATCAAACTCAAACTTCTCTACCTCTCCACGAGGGTCCAAGCCCGGCTTGTCAAGCTCAGCCATGATGTCGGTCAAGGTTGGCATTCCCACCTCGGCTGTCACATACTTCTTCACGTCTATCTTCTTCTGTAGCGCCTTGTCCTCCACGAGTTGCTTCACGGTCACACCTTGGTCTTTCGCCATCGTCTCCACCAGGGCATAACGCTCAGGATGCACGGCACTGTTGTCGAGCGGATTCTTGGCTCCAGGGATGCGAAGGAAGCCAGCACACTGCTCGAAAGCTGCTGGCCCCAAGCGAGGCACCTTCTTCAACTGGGCACGAGAGGCAAAAGCACCATTCTCACGGCGATACTCCACGATGTTCTTCGCCAAGGTAGGTCCCAAACCGCTCACGTAGGTCAAGAGATGCTGAGAGGCAGTGTTCAAGTTGACACCCACCGAGTTCACACAGCTCATCACCACGGTATCGAGGCTCTTCTTCAACTGGGTCTGATCGACATCATGCTGATACTGACCGACACCAATGCTCTTCGGATCAATCTTCACCAACTCTGCCAGTGGGTCCATCAATCGACGACCGATGCTCACGGCACCACGCACGGTGACATCCTCGTCTGGGAACTCATCACGGGCTATCTTGGAGGCTGAATAGATGGAAGCTCCATCCTCGCTCACCACATAGATATCCACAGGATGGTCGAACTCTATCTCATGGAGCCAGTCGCTGGTCTCACGGCTTGCCGTACCATTGCCCACAGCCATCGCCTCCACCTGATACTGGCGCACCATGCGCTTGATGGCAGCGGTAGCCTCCATGCGCTTGCCGCGAGGAGGATGAGGGAAGACGATTTCGTGATGGATGAGGTTGCCCTGCGCATCCAAGCAAGCGGTCTTGCAACCATTGGCGAAACCAGGGTCAACAGCCATCACTCGCTTCTGTCCGAGAGGGGCTGCCAAGAGAAGCTGCCGCAAGTTGTCGGCAAAGACCACGATGGCCTCCTCATCCGCCTTCTGCTTGCTCAATGCCGCAAACTCGGTCTCGATGCTTGGCTTCAGCAGACGCTTGAAGGCATCATCCACAGCCTCGCCAACCAAGGTCTGGCTCTCACCATATCCATGTACATAATGGCGTTTCAACTTATCCGTACACTGCTCGTCATCGGCAGAGATGCTAACACGCAAGATGCCCGCTGCCTCACCACGACGCATCGCCAACAAGCGATGGGAACTGCAACGCTTCAAAGGCTCTGAGAAATCGAAGTAGTCGGAGAAGCGTTGTGCCTCTTCCTCGTCCTTCTTCTTCGCCACCACCTTGGAGGTGATGATGGCACCACGACGGAACTCGCCACGGATGGCATTGCGGCTCTCCTCATTCTCGCTCACGGTCTCGGCGATAATGTCCTTGGCGCCCTGAATAGCGGCATCCACATCAGCCACCTTGTCGCCCACAAACCTCTTGGCAGCCTGCATGATGTTGCGCTCACGCTGCAAGAGGAGGATTTGAGCCAAGGGTTCCAAGCCCTGTTCACGAGCTATCTGGGCACGAGTTCTGCGTTTCGGCTTATAAGGCAGATAGATGTCTTCCAGTTCGGTGGCATCCCAACAGTCCTCGATACGTTTCTTGAGCGCATCGGTCAGTTTGCCTTGTTCATCGATGGTCTTGAGGATGGTTTCCTTTCGTTTCGCCATCTCCTTCAGTTTCTCATTGGCTTGAGCGATAGCTTCGATGCTCACCTCGTCCATGTTGCCGGTTTTCTCCTTACGATAACGAGAGATGAAAGGGATGGTGCATCCCTCCTCCAACAACGCCAATGTATTCTCCACAGCCTGCTCTTTCAACTTGAGCTGGGCTGCAATAATCTTAGTAAATTGATTCATAAGTCATTTTTGGTTATGTTGGCAAAAGTACAATGAATAATTGAGACTGCCAAATTTTTGCACTTATTTTCACACAACTAAAAAAACAGAAATGAATTGGGATGAAAACCCTTCACCACCCTTCACTCTCCTTCACCATAAGCGTCTATAGCGGCCGAGAGGAGTCGCCTATGATGATTGGAGCTTGTCGTCTATAGTGACCGAAGTTGGTCACCTATGATAGCATCGCATGATAGCAACGCAGAAGTTATAATGCGAAAACTCGAAATCAAAGTGATAGAGACTCTCCCAAAGCACGTATTTACGAAAGTTTCACATCCCCAAATTACATTTTTCAGAATAATATGTGTAACTTTGCGGTCAAAACTAGAATTATAAATATGAGCATAATTATGAAAAGAAATATAGATTTATTAATTATACTTTATAATACAGCAAGAAAAGACGAGTTTGTTAGTTATACTTTATAAAAAGAGACATAACATTACATATTTAGGAATAACAATGGAACAACCAACGAATTTACGCAAGTCTTTCAGAATGTACTTGCCTACACCACTTGCAGCCACGGCACCTGCCACACCACAAAGTCCGAGAATTTTGCCTACCGTAGCTATCAAGGCACGATAGGTACCGGAGAAAGAAGACAGCATCACTGGCATCATCCGCAAGGTAATCAACAAGCTGCCCAACATGATAACATTAGCTTCCTATTCACCGATGCCAAGCGATGCTCTCATCTCTTCGAGCAATGGTTGGTTATAATATAAGTTAGCTACGGTCAATCCTCCCACTACCGACATCATCAACAAGATGCGCTTAGGGATTCCTCCATTCTTTATGTTAGATTCTAAGCCATACATTTCTCTATAGCCTTGTCCAATTCCTCTAATTCCTCCTCTTTCGTAGCCCAACTTGTCACAAATCGGCATACTATCTCTTGCTCATTCTTCTTCTCCCAAATCTCGAAAGCAACAAGCTTGGAGAGGGCTTGATAAAGAGTTGGCGAGAGGATGACAAACTGTTGGTTTGTTGGCGAATCGTAAGCCAATGGTATATTGTGCTTGACAAATATCTTGCGAATGCCAGCAGCCATATTGATGGCATGCTTGGAAATCTTGAAATACAACTCATCCGTGAAGAGGGTGTCAAACTGGATGCCAAGCATTCTTCCCTTTGCCAGCAAAGCTCCGTGTCGTTTCACATTGGTAAAGAAATACTTCGGTGCTTTCATTCCAGAGAACACCACAGCTTCACCAAACATAGCCCCCACCTTGGTTCCACCAATATAGAATACATCGCAATGCTCTGCCACGTATGGGAGATCGTACTCGCAAGCCTCCGACATCAAGCCATATCCCAGTCGAGCACCATCTATGAAGAGGCGCAACTGATATTTCTGGCAAGTGGCGTAGAGGTCGGCAAGTTCTTGCTGAGTATAGACCATACCCAGTTCAGTAGGCAAGGAGATATAGACCATGCCTGGCTGAACCATGTGGGGATGGGTCTCGTCACCCAAGAAGGTTTCCATGTAATCAGCCAAGTCTGCTGCCTTCAACTTGCTGTCAGCAGAAGGGATGGTCAGCACTTTGTGACCGAAGGCTTCCACCGCCCCCGACTCATGCACCTCGATATGTCCTGTCTCTACACAAATGACTCCTTCGCATCCCAAGAGGAGGGAGTCGATGACTGTGGTATTGGTTTGTGTGCCACCAATCAGGAAATATACATCAGCCTCTTCATTGCCAATCGCCTTGCGTATTTTTTTCTTGGCTGATTCACTATATGGGTCGAATCCATATCCCGATGTCTTGTCATCATTCGTTTTGCTGAGATTCTCTATAATCTCAGGCAACATACCGTTGTTATAATCACTTTCAAATGAAATCATATTTTCTCTTTATTACTTTTTATTATTACAAAAATAGTAAATATCTTGATAATAAACCAACATTCCATTGGTTTTCTATCAAATATTTTACTATTTTAACCTATAAAGGCTTCATTCTTTTCATTTTCATTCACCAAAAATGTTACAAATCACAAAAAATGACGAATGGCATGACGTATTCTCAATCAAAAAGCGTACCTTTGTATCTACGAACAGTAACAACAGATTAAAATATAGCATTATGATTATAGAAGAAATCATCAAATATAATGAAATGCTGTAGCCATTGTCCTTGCACCACTTTTTGGCATACTCAACCCCTTGCGCATCGCCATCAAGTCTCCTTCAAGAGCTTGCTGAAGATATTTCTTTGCTGTTTCCCTATCCTTGTTCATATTTTCCTTTATAATTTCACGCTCTCGATGCGCAAGTTCAGCTTACCAGCAGGCACTCTGACCTCCACCACATCCCCTGACTTCTTGCCCAAAAGTGCCTGGGCAATAGGCGACTTGATGGAAATCTTACCCTCATGGATATTCGACTCGTGAGGACTCACGATGGTGTAAGTCATCTTAAACTTGTTGGCGAGATTGGTAATCTCTACCTGGCTCAACAAGCCCACGGTATCACTCTTGAGGCGAGACTTGTCGATGACTCTCGCATTCTCCAACACCTTGCGCTTGAAACTGATTCTACCCAACAATCTGCCTTGCTCACGCTTGGCGGCATGATACTCGAAGTTCTCACTCAAGTCACCCTTGTCGCGAGCCTCAGCGATGGCATCACGCACGGCAGGCAATTCCACCTTCTCCAAATGTTCCAGTTCGGCTACCAACTCGTCGTAGCCTTCTTGTGACATATATTCCATAGTTTCTTCTAATATTTTCTATTTCTGAATGTTATAATCTTTCTTGTCTCTATCGAATGTAGGATACTCATCTGGAAGGTCGAGCACGATTTCCACGAGTCCTGCCACCTCACCACTTGGTTCCTCATACCAAGGAGTTTGCTGTATCATGCGACGATGACCATGCCGGATAATCTGATAGGTGTTACCCTCGCCAGTTTCCAACATGTGGCGAATTATCTCATTCGACTTTTCCTTGTGACAATTGAAGAGGTTCTTGCCCACGGCATTGCCCTCGCGTTTGAGCGACAAAGCATTCTGATAAAGCACCACACCATCCTTATCGCAAACCGTGGCAGCAAAAGCCACATGCTCCAAATAATCAAATGTATGTTTCATATTGCGTCCTAATTTCATTGCAATTTAATGTTTTTTGAAAACGACCGCAAAAGTACTTCTTTTTTCTCAGAACGCCAAATCAAAATGAGAATAATACCTATTTAAATGGGAAATAATAGTGGAAGAACGGCTATCATCACCAATCCCATAATAATCTGCAACGGCAATCCCACCTTGATGTAATCCATAAAGGTATATTGACCTGCCGGCATCACCAACGCATTTGGCGGTGTGGAGAAAGGTGAGGCGAAACACATACTTGCCGCAACCGTTACCGCAAAGAGATACGGCACAGGACTCACCCCTATCTGCAAGGCACTATGCAAGGCTATCGGAGCCATCAGCACCGCCGTAACCGTATTGCTGATAAACATCGTCATCAACGAAGTGGCAAAATACACACCTGCCAACATGAGGATTGGTCCGCTGCCACCCATACACTGTACCAAGGCATCAGAGAGCCAAGCCGAAGCACCCGTCTTCTCCAGCGCATGAGACATCGGAAGCATGGCGGCAAAGAGCACGATGGTTTCCCAGTTGATAGTCTTGTAGGCAGCCTCCACACTGCGGAAGCATCCCGTAAGCACCATCAGCACTCCAGCTATCATCACAGCCGTAACTGGAGCTACCGGAATCCAATCGAATACCATCAAAGCCACCATCAAGAGCATGATGGCACCTGCCACTGGAGCCTTGTAATCCAAGGTTACCTTTTCGGCTTGCTTCAATGGCTGTCCCAATACCACCCACTCGGTATCCTCATGCTCCAGTCGGGCGACGTCCTTCCAGTCGCCTTGCACCAAGAGGGCATCACCACTATGCAATTTCACATCACCGAGATTGTGCAAGAGATACTCGTTCTTGCGGCGAATACCCAAGATGTTCACGTTATATTTTTTGCGGAATCCAGTCTCCTTCACCATCCTTCCGACAAGCGAAGCAGAAGGCATCAACAAGATTTCGGCGATACCTATATCATAGAAATCAAGAGAAGGACTTCTATCATTGGATTTCTTGACAGAGTTTTCACTTTCTTGATTACCCTTTCCTGCCTCCGTATAACTTGAATCCAGCATCGTGAAACCGAAGTCGGTCGCCAATCGCTGAATCTCACTTGCATCTCCAGAGACATAGAGCACGTCATCTGCTTCCAACAAGGCCTCCGACGAAGCCACCTGTTGACTTACCGTACGCAAGAAACGATGCTGCGAACCATTGTCTCGGCGGATTTCCAAGATGTTGATACCATATTGGCGATATACATCGAGGTCGATGACCGTCTTGCCTATCGCCTTACATCCATCCGACAACTTCAAGCGGAAAAGATTGTTGGTCAGTCCATATTCTTTGACCAACTGCTTCAAACTCTTGCCAGACTCTTGGGCGGCATTCTCTTTCTCCTTAGGTGACAAGAACCAACGGCTCAACGGTATCAGCACTAAGACACCCACCAAGAGACAAACCACACCAACTGGCAAGAAGGAGAAGAAAGAGAGTGCAGGATAACCAGCCTGCACCAAGGTATCCTGAATAATCAAGTTGGGTGGCGTACCAATCAGCGTCATCATACCGCCCATACTGCTGGCAAAAGCCAAAGGCATCAGCAATCGGCGTGGACTGCTCCCGGCATTCACCGCCATGCTCACCACGATAGGCAGCATCAAAGCCACCGTTCCAGTATTGCTGACGAAGGCACCGATGACCGCTGTTACCAACATCACTAATAGGAAGAGTCTCAACTCGCTCGTACCTGCCAGTTTCAACACCTTTCGGCTAATCATCTTCGCCAATCCCGTCTGCACAATGGCTCCTCCCACCACGAAGAGTCCTACCATCATGATGACCACCGAGTTGGAGAAGCCCGACAAGGCTTCCTCAGGAGTCAATATCTGGAAAATAAGCAAAGCCAATAATGAACAAAGCGCCACCAGATCGGAGCGCAACTTACCAGCCACAAAGAAAGCGGCAGTAACAACAAGGATTATAATTGTACCAATAAGCATAATAATAATGATTGTTATAAAGATTACAAATATGGATATCTGGTACAAAAATACGAATTATTTCTGAAAAGTCCATCATCCATATATGATTTTTTATAGAATTTGGCAAAAATCCACAAAAAAGAATATTCCCCAAAAAATATTTGTCGGATTTCGACAATTTAGCACAGATTATTTGTCGGATTTCGACATTTTAACGTAAATTATTTGTCGGATTTCGACATTTACATTATTTTTGCAACTGATAATCAAACAATTAAGAAGATGCAAGAATATATCAGTAGAAATATCGACAAAGAACTCATCGCTTGGAAAGATGACTCCATGCGCAAACCACTCTTGCTCCGAGGTGCCAGACAGGTTGGAAAATCATCTGCCGTCAGACACTTTGGGAGAGAATTCAAGTATTTTGCCGAAGTCAACTTTGAACGCCACAAGGCAATCAAGACTTTCTTTCAAGGAGACATTGACGTTCACATGATAGCTCAAAAAATCAGCAACTATATCAAGGTTCCTATGGTTGCAGGTGAAACCTTGCTCTTCTTCGACGAGATACAAGAGTGCCCAGAAGCCATCATGGCTTTACGATTTTTCAAGGAAGACTATCCTGAACTTCATGTAATAGCCGCAGGTTCATTACTAGAATTTACCCTCGAAGAACTCCCAACATTCGGAGTCGGGAGAATTCATTCCTTATTCATGTATCCGATGACTTTTGATGAATTTCTTGTTGCCAACAAGGAAGAAGGGCTTATCAGTATGCGCAATGAGTCTGACGGCCAACATCCGATAGGCACGGCTTTCCATGAGAAACTCATCGAGTACTTCCGTATCTATCTGTTGGTGGGTGGAATGCCAGAGAGTGTACTTGCGTGGATCAAGACACACGATTTCAACCGCTGTAGGAACATACAAGAAGACATCGTCTTAACCTATGAAGATGACTTTGGCAAATACAAAAAGCGAGTCAATCCTGATTTGCTTCGCACCACCATGCGTGGTATTTGCCATCAAGCAGGAGAAAAACTCTCATTCAGTACCATTTCCAAAGATTACAGAAGTTCGCAAATTAGAGAAGCCATCCGATTGCTCACCCTTGCTGGCATCGTAACACCAGTGGTTGCCACATCAGGCAATGGCATTCCGCTTGACGCAGAAGCTAACGAGAAAAGCATGAAGATACTTTTCCTCGACCCCGGTTTATTGTTGGCAGTCCTTCAATTAGAGGGCAACTTATCACAGCTATTGATAGAACAGATTATGACAGGAACTCCCCAAGAACTGGTTAATAAAGGAGGTATGACAGAGATGGTTGCAGGATTGGAAATCTTGCGCAACAAGCCTTGCATCCAACGCCAGAAGATGTTCTACTGGGAGAAGACCGGCAACAGCATTGCCGAAATCGACTATCTTGAGATTCACCATCTCAAGATTACTCCCATAGAAATCAAATCGGGCACACAAGGAGGCATGAAGAGTCTTTGGCTATTTATGAGAGAAAAGCACCTCACAGAAGCATTCCGCTGTTCTTTGGAAAACTTCGGAGAGTTTGAATACATAGACAAAGAGGATAGCAATGCTATCAGGCACGTCACCATCCTCCCTCTCTATGCCTTATCGCAGCTGAGAAAATAAGTCTGTTTTACTACAAAAACAAAGTTTTTAGTACAAAAAGCTGAAAGACAAACATAAAAACTTAACAAAAACTTTGAAGTATCAAATATAAATCATAAATTTGCAACAAAAACAATACAGATGGAACAAACAAAGACAACTCTTAACGCTATCCGTGAATGCTTGGCAAAGAATATGCCTCCTCATGGAAAAGCGATGCTTTTTGGTTCACAAGCCAGAGGCACCGCAAGGGCAGATAGCGACTGGGACATACTTGTCATCTTAGATAAAGACTCCCTTGTTCCATCTGACTACGACAATGTAACCTTCCCTCTCACCATACTTGGCTGGGAATTGGGCGAAGAAATCAATCCGGTGATGTATTCCGCCAAGGAATGGCAGAAATACAAAATCACACCATTTTATAAAAATGTAGAAAAGGAAGGGATAAAGATATGGGGTTGACAAATGACGAACGATCTTCTCTTGTAGCATTGAGACTAGATAAAGCTAACAGATTCTTTAAAGAAGCAGAGCAAATGCTTTCCATGGAGCTATGGGACTTAACAGCCAATCGCTTTTATTATTCATGTTTCCATGCTGTACAAGCTTTGCTTGTACATTATGGTCTATCTGCACATACCCACGCTGAAACTTTAGGAGTTTTTGGTATGCACTTTGTCAAAACAGGAAAAATCTGCAAGGAACTTGGCGCATTCTTCTCTCGCATGGAACAACTTAGGATGAAAGCAGACTACAACTGTGAATACGATGTTTCCAAAGAAGATGTTGAGTCCATGCAACAACCTGCACATGATTTCTTAACAGAAATCGAACGCCTTATTGCCAACAAGTAAAGTTTTTACAACAAAAAATAAATCCGTATAAAAAGAAGGACAACCTTAACAGTTACACTCTCATTAGGCACGTCACAATCCTTCCCTCTATGCCTTATCGCAACAGAGAAAGAAAGTCTGTTTTACTACAAAAAACAAAGTACTTTCAATGCCGAATAAAGCACCCCCAAGAGGCATTGAAAGTACTTGCATATTTAAGTCCACTTCTTGCTTTAATCTTAGTACTTACTTATCAAAGTCAGAAAGAAACTCTCTGTCTTGTATCACCCTAAACTTTCAGTTATCCATTTTTTTGGGGTTACCGTTTCCTCTTAGAATACCATCAGCTTCATCGTACTCACCTTACCCCTCTTCTTCAACTGAGCTACATAGCAGCCGGGGCGAAAAGAGCATGGGGTTGAGGCAAGAGAGGTTTCGAGAACCTTCTGCCCATTGGCATTGAAGATGGTTAGCGTATCGAAAGCACCTGATACGCAGACACCAGTGGAGGTGATTTCCACCTTGGCATCCATCGCTGTTTGGGTTGCAGAAGTGATGCCAGAAGTAATGTTCTTGTAATCAATATCATTGAGCCAATCTGCCGTCAAGCTATGACAATTGGATACTTGCGAAGAGCGAATCCATAGATTAGGAGTCAAGAAGTCACCATTAGGAATCAATCGCTTGGCATCCTCCACCACACTGCTGATGCCACTACTGGCACTCGACACTATCAAACCTATTTTCTTGCCCGCCATCTGCTTGCCATACTGGAAGAGGAAAGTTTGCAAAGGAGCTGCCATCTGGCTCCACCACAGAGGAGCGGCTACGATAACCATATCATAATCGCTCATCTTAACATCCACAGGATCGATGGCTGGATAAGAAGAGGCATCATCAGGATGATTGCGAATGGCGGAAATCAAGGCACTGCCTATGGCATAATTGTTAGCCTCATACTTGAGTCCCTTTTCCGCTGGTTCCACACGAATCACATCAGCATCTATCTGTGTACGAAGGTCGGTAATGATGCTGTGCACATTGTTGGTATAACTATAATACACTACCAGCGTCTTGGCACTGGCTGCGATGACAGACATCCAGACTGCCAAAGCTAAAAATAAACGTTTTCCCATATTACTCCATATAATTGTTTAACTTATTGGCTGGATTCAAAGGCTTCTGGTCGCAGAGCTGCAATGACTTCACCATGTGCAGCGTGCCTTGCTTATACTTTTGGAAATGAGCCGAGGCGATGTGCTGTTTGTAAGCCTCCTGACTGGCGTATGTCTCCAAGATGGTGATGAGGCTAGGATTCTCCTTATCGCTCACGGCATACATGGTCAACACACCAGGCTCCGTGCGCAACGACATCTCTCCCACCTCAGTGGCAAATTTCAGATACTCATCGAGATACTGAGGATGCACCTCTATCTTAGACAGGCGCACGATGCCATCAGCTTGCATCGCCTGCTTGGCACACATCCCCGAATGTTTCTTCTGTGCCATAACAGAGCAGCAACACATGAGAGCGACTGCCAGCATTACAATTTTTTTTATTATTCTTTTGCTCATTTTATACATTGCTTTCATTTTCGGTGCAAAATTACAACAAAAATATAAAATGACACTTAACTATAAAAGGGGAAAACGTAACTATTTTACGGATAATCTCTTTCGCTTAGCAATATGCCAAATCGTGAAGACAGTGAAGATGATGTTTGATACGACATGAGCTACCAGCCAAGCGTGCTGCACCACTTGCCCATCACGATGTCCAGCAACATGAAGTTTGATGCCTGTTACGATTGTTGCAAGCAAGAGCAAAGGCAAGAGGGTCTCTATGCTTATCTTGTTCTTGAGCCTTTGCCAAAGGTTGGGAACTTTGTAGTTGAAATGCCAAGACTATCTCCACTTGCCTTGCACTCAAAACCATCTGCTGGGTGTTTTGCTCTTGTGCCGCCTCAGCTATCACAGCTATGAAAGCCTCTGCCAAACGAGAAACCACGGCATCGGCATTCTGTCCTTTTCCATCATTCAAGCGATGCTCCAGCAACATGGCTATCTGCCTCAACTCTTCTTTTCGCCTCTCGTCAATCGTGAAGGAAGATGCCGACAAAGAAAAATAATCAAAGGCACACTTCTCTTCACTCCCCACAAACTTGCTATCTGCCATCATCAACCATCCCTCCACATCCTGAGAACTGACAAAGCGATGCACTTGTCCTGGTTGCACCAAGAAGACATCATCCTCCTTCAAGTGCAACTCCTTGAAGTCGATAATGCCGCAAGCCTTATGCTGTGGGATTCTATTCATTGTTTAATGATATTGCCAATTACACATACAAAAATATTAAATATCAATACATTACGCAAATCTTCAGGAAAAATTCTTTCATTTTTATGATTATTTTAAGGAATTATTCCGTACTTTTAACCTTCATATTAAGGAATTATTCCGAAATACACCCTTATTACAGATTATCTTACCTTTTTTACCTATATTTGATTAATAGGCATCAAAATTCCTCCATATCTCGCAAAAAAGCAGTAACTTTGCACTCCGAAAAGAGAAATTAGGATAATAGCGATTCTTGGAAAACCAATATCGCGCAAGAAAAAACAGGTATGAAAAATGAGATAGATATGCTTCATGGACCTTTGTTCATGAAGATGATTATGTTTACGCTGCCTTTGGCGGCAAGTAGTATCTTGCAACAGTTGTTCAACTCTGTGGATGTGGCCGTTATGGGGCGATTCGCCAGCAGTCAGGCTTTGGCGGCAGTGGGTAGCAACGCTCCAGTCATCAGCTTGCTCATCAACCTCTTCATGGGTGTGTCGATGGGAGCCAACGTCATCATTTCCAACCATATCGGACAGAATGACCGCCGAAGCATCCGAGATGCCATCAGTACCGTGGGATTGGTGGCAATAGTGAGTGGACTACTGATGATGGTAGTGGGAATCCTCGTGGCTCGACCTATCCTCACGATGATGGACACACCGGCCGATGTGCTCGACATGGCAGTAACCTATCTCCGCATCTTCTTCCTCGGCATCCCATTCTTCATGATATTCGACTTCGGTTCCGCCATCTTGCGAAGCATGGGCGATACCCGAAGACCGCTCTATATTCTGGTGGCAGCAGGCATCGTCAACACCATTCTCAACCTCGTGTTTGTCATCATCTTCCACATGGGAGTGGCTGGTGTGGCTATTGCTACCTCCATCGCCAATGCCGTAAGCGCCGCCCTCATCATCTACCTCCTCTTACACGAGAAGGAGCCTTACCGACTGCGCCCTAAGAAACTCTATATAGAATGGAAGGAACTGAAACGTATGCTCCAGATAGGTGTGCCAGCGGGATTGCAAGGCATGGTGTTCTCCGTCTCCAACGTGCTACTCCAAGCCAGCATCAATGGCTATGGATCGGATGCCATCGCTGGTTCGGCAGCGGCTGTCAACTTCGAGTATTATTGCTACTTCATCATCGGTGCCTTTAATGGAGCCGCCATCAGTTTTACGGGACAAAACTATGGTGCCGGCCTCAACCATCGAGTGAAACGTATCTTCTCCATCTGCCTGTTCATGGGATTCGTAGGCTGCGCAGCCCTCAACTGGTTCTTCATTTGGCAAGAAGACTTCTTCCTAAGACTCTTCACCGACAGTCCTGCGGTAATAGCCTTTGGCAAGACGAGAATGCACATTGCCCTTGCCTGGCAGTCGATAGCCGCATTTTATGAGATTTCCGGTTCGGTATTGCGAGGCATGGGCAAGTCAATAGAGCCTACGCTCATCACCGTGTTTGGCACTTGCCTCTTGCGTATCGTTTGGATTTACACCATTATGCCAGGTTGGCGTGGCTTCGACCATCTGATCACGGTCTATCCCGTGTCATGGGCCATCACTGCCGTGATGATGTTAGGGCTCTATTTTTGGCAGACAAGGCACTTGTTGACCGAAAAGGCATAAAATACCACATTTATGCGATTGCCGTGTTCAGAAAATAGCCGTATCTTTGTGGGCACAATTCATAGATAGTGCATAAAAACAAATCATGACAATGGAAAAAGCAATCAAGAAACAAGGTAAGAATAGCCATACCAAGCAGTTAATACTGTGGATTGGCGCATTGATATTGGGCGCAATTCTGGGCGCACTCGGCATCGAAGTATTGAACGGACTGATGAACTTCGTGGCAACAGTCTATACCCGATTGTTCCAACTTTTGGCGGTACCAACCATCGCCTTGGCAGTAATAACCACCTTGTCTTCACTGGGCAACCAGGCTGACACGGGCAAGATATTCCGCCACGCCATCGTCTATACCCTGCTCACTACGATAGCCGCAGCTGCCGTAGGACTGGTGCTCTACAACATCGTGGCTCCTGGCAATCTGCCTACCGACATGGTGCTGAGTGGCACATCCGAACTGCCTCAAAACTTGGAACAAACTTCCTATTCTGACCATATCTTGGGTGTCATCCCCAACAATATCATCAAACCATTTGCCGAGGGTAACGTGCTCTCCATCTTGCTCTTGGCAGCCGCAGCTGGTATCGCCTTGGCCAAGATGCCACAGAGCAACAAGAAAGAGGTAGTCGTGAAGGGGCTGTTGGGATTACAAGACTTGCTTTTCATGCTGATTAGAGGTTTGATATGGGCATTGCCTTTAGGTATCGTGGCTTTCGCCGCCCAACTTTCAGCGCAATTCTCAGCAGGAATCGTGATGGACTCATTGGGCAAGTATGTTGCCATCATCTTGGGTGGCAATGTCATCCAGTTTTTCATCGTTCTGCCTCTGTTTCTATTGGCAAGGGGCATCAATCCTGTGCGTACTCTGAGCAAGATGATGCCGGCGGTATTGATGGCACTCTTCACGAAGAGTTCCGCAGCCACTCTGCCAGTCACTATGAACACGGCGGAAACGAGGATGGGCGTATCCAACAAGGTTTCTCGATTCGTATTGCCTATCTGCACCACCATCAACATGAATGGATGTGCAGCTTTCATCCTCGTCACCTCTCTATTCTTGATGCAGAACGGAGGCATTCAGCTGTCATTATCTACCATGATACTTTGGCTTTTCATCTCCGTCCTGTCAGCGGTGGGCAATGCTGGTGTCCCAATGGGTTGCTATTTTCTGACCCTCTCCCTAATGTCGGGCATGAACGCTCCTATCGGCATCATGGGCATCATCCTGCCTATCTATACCATCATCGATATGATAGAGACGGCTGAGAATGTATGGTCTGACAGTTGTGTATGTGCCATGGTGGATAAGGACATGCAGAAGAGTGCCTAGAAGAGGGGTTACTCTTTCCACACTCTCTTTTTGAGCCACAATGCCAATATTGGGTCGCTCATCTCCAGATACTTGGGGGCTGTGGTCATCACCAAGTCCTTCTCTATCAATGCTTTTTTCAATCTGGTGATATTGGCAGCGGTACCAAGGCGATAATTAGCCAATATCGCACTCTGCGTAAAACCAGTGTGTACTCCATTCACCAAGGCATGGAGGAAATTCATCTGATAGGCAGAAAGGTCTTCCGTCTGTTGGATAAACAAAGGCTCGCAAGCATCCAATAATCGGTCGATGCCATACTGCACATCTTTGGATGTAGCCGGAGTAGCATCTGCCGTACGCAACCAAACGAACCATGCCAGCTGTTGAACATAAGAGGAATATCTATCAGTAACCAAGCATATCTCACGTGCCAGGTTCTCTGAAATATGCTTTCCTGTCGCCTCAAATCTTTGGCAGATATACTCCACCCAGTCCTCTTCGCCAATCTTGTTGAGATAGAAGAAATCACCAAAGCGATAGAATGGATAGCTTTGGTTTTGAAACATCTGCTCCATCATGTGCTTCTTGCTACCATACAGGCAATAAGACACATGGCTCTGCAACTGCCAAATGCCACGAAGCTTCTTTTGGAAAGTCAAGGAATCGGGAAAATCACCTATCTGCTGAAACTCATCTATACACACCACAATACGATAGCCTTTGGATTGGGCTATGACTTCTGGAAGTTTCAACACCTCCTCAGTGGTCTGGTTACTTGCATTATATTCCAAAGACAAAGAAAAGTCGTTGGAAGTCGCCCTAACGACAGCCGTGGCAAAAGCATTGATGAAATCATTCTCCGAGCGACAACCAAAAGCATCTATACGCGCTATTTTTATGTCATCGCCCTCCACTAATGAGCATACCTTATCCACCAATGAAGTCTTCCCCATACGACGAGGTGAAATCAAGATAGTATTCACCCCATAGGTAAAGTTAGCCTTCAATCGTTCGGTTTCTTCTCTACGGTCGGTGAAAGCATCACCTTCCACTCGAACACCAAAAACAAAAGGAGCTTACATATTCTTTGCCATATTCTTACTTTGCTTATATGTTCTCAATATGCTTAACGACTGCAAAGTTAATAAAAAAATCCGTTTTAAACAAGGTTGTTTAAAACAAAGTTGTTTAAAATGGAGAAATATGTGATTTTATGTCTTCTCACCAGTGCTACTCTATATAATTATTCAACTTGTTGGCTGGATTCAAAGGCTTCTGGTCGCAGAGCTGCAACGACTTCACCAACTGCCATCATTACGATTTTATGCATGATTTTTCTGTTCATATAATAATATTGTGTATTAACAGTTGGCGCAAAAATACAACAAATATATTAAATGGCACTTAACTATAAAAGGGGAAAACGTAACTATTTTACGGATAAAGGAGATAAGCCTTCGCTTATCCCCAAACCTCCTCGGCTATCTCTCTGATCAAGTCGAGCTTAGCCCATTGCTCTGCCTCCGTCAACTTGTTGCCTATCTCGCAAGAGGCGAAGCCGCACTGAGGGCTGAGACTCAGACGCTCCAAAGGCACATACTGGGCAGCCTCGTGGATGCGAGCGATGACCGTAGCCTTGTCCTCCAAGACTGGCGACTTGCTGGTAACCAAACCGAGCACCACCTTCTTGTTATCAGACACATACTTCAAAGGCTCGAAACTGCCCGAACGCTCATCGTCAAACTCCAGATAGAAGGTATCCACGTTCTCATGGGCAAAGAGATAAGGAGCCACTGGGTCGTAAGCACCCTTGGCGGCATAGCAAGAATGATAGTTGCCACGACATACATGGGTGTTGATGGTCAATCCCTCAGGCTTGCCCTCGATGGCGAGGTTGTTCACCTTGAGATATTGCAACGCCTCATGCTCCAATGTGAAGCCATTGCCCAACATCGACTGCATCGGTAGCCTTCACAGCATCATCGTGATAGGAGAAATCAAGGATTCCCACTGCATCCCGGTGAATCGGTGCCTTGTCAAATAGGCGCATCATCCCTTGGCAAATCTCTCGAAAGACAACGTTTTTTGTTAAAAACCTATAAAGGGAGAAAGATTTATAGGAAAAGGCTTGCAAGTTTGGAAAAATTACAATATCTTTGCAATGTGATTTAAAACCAAGCAATTATTAATTTTAATACAGATACATTATGAAAGAATTGAAAGGTACAAAAACAGAGAAGAATTTGCAAGAGGCTTTCGCAGGTGAGTCTCAAGCTCGTAACAAATATACATACTTCGCATCCAAGGCCAAGAAGGATGGGTATGTTCAGATAGCCAACATCTTCGAGGAGACTGCTGCCAACGAGAAGGAGCACGCCAAGATGTGGTTCAAGTACTTGGAGGGTGGTGCCATCCAAGACACAGAGAAGAACTTGCAGGCTGCTGCCGAGGGCGAGCACGATGAGTGGACAGAGATGTACCCTCGCATGGCAAAGGAGGCTCGTGAGGAAGGCTTCGAGGAGATTGCCATCAAGTTTGAGATGGTAGCCGAGATCGAGAAGCACCACGAGGAGCGTTATCGCAAGCTCTTGAAGAACGTACAGGACAAGCTCGTCTTCTCTCGTGACGGCGATTGCATCTGGCAGTGCGCCAACTGTGGTCACATCTGCGTAGGAAAGCAGGCTCCTGAGGTTTGCCCAGTTTGCAACCACCCACAGAGCTACTTCCAGATTGAGGCTCAGAACTACTAAATGTCAGAACTTCGTGAAGTTAGATAAGTTAAAGGAATAAGCAAAATAAGGAACGCCATCTTCGAGTTTCTTATTTTGCTTATTTTTTTTATTATTCACTTTCCCACTTACGGAGTTTCTCCAAGAGAATCTCTATGAGTCTCGGAATGCCATATTGGTCGAACTCCGATTCCTTGATCCAGATATAATCAGCAGGCAAAGGGAATCGTCCATCCGTTTCCAAGAGATAGAAATCGGCGAGAAGGATGCGATGCGTCAAGACATGCTTCACATCTTTTGCTATTCGGGTGATGCCATAATTCAATGAGGCGGTTGGGAGATGAAACATCTTTTCGATATCTTCGTGATACTCAATAGGAGTTTTCTTGGAGTCGGAAGCATTGTATGGCTCCCACAGTCCCTGCCAAATGTCTCCCTTGCCACGGCGATGGATGGCGATCATAGGTTCCGCTTGTTCGCCATTCGCCGATGTCTCTTCTTGACACCTTATATATATATAGGTGAGGCGGCGAGTTTGCACCTTCAGTTTTTTCTCCTTTACGGGCAACTCAGCTACTCGGTCATTTCGCAATGCCTCGCAAGTCTCGGCTAGCGGACAGAGCAAGCACTTGGGCGATTGCGGTGTGCATTGAATGGCACCGAAATCCATCATTCCTTGATTATAGGCTGAAATGGGAGACAGCTCCATTTCAAAAGCCTCAGGCTTAATCTTCTCGTTTCCTCCTCCAGGAATCAATGATTGCGCCAAAGCAGCGAATTCCTTTTTCCCTTGGGTCGAGTTGATGGGCGTATCTATGCCGAAATATCTCGAAAGCACACGATATACGTTTCCATCCACGACCGCCGCTGGAATGTCGAAGGCGAAGGAGCCGATGGCTGCCGCCGTGTAATCGCCCACTCCCTTCAGCGACTTGATGCCCTCCAACGTATCAGGGAACTTGCCCATCTCCACGATTTGCTTGGCTGCCGCATGGAGATTGCGAGCACGAGAGTAGTAGCCCAAACCCTGCCAAAGCTTTAGCACGTCATCCTCACTTGCCGCCGCCAACGCCTCGACCGTAGGATATTGAGCCATGAATCGCTCCCAATATTCCAAGCCCTGAACAATACGCGTCTGCTGCAAGATAATCTCACTGAGCCAGATGGCATAAGGATCACGAGTCTCACGCCAAGGCAATGCCCTGCCATTCTCACGAAACCAAGAAATGATTTGATTGGAAAAAGACATCTTTTATTCAAGCTTTATACTTTGAGGAAGTTATTGAAGGGAAGTTTTTATTGTTCCGGGTACTGCTGATAAATCTTCAAGCCGAACTCAGCACTCAGCGCATAAGCATGTTCCATAATCTCTGCCAGGATATGCTCGTAATTCACCCAAACCTTATCCTTCACGAAGAAATAGAACTCCATCGGAAGTCCGCACTGCGTTGCCTCCAACTGGCGCACCATCAAGGTCATTTCTGTATTCACCTCTGGGCGCTCACGCAGATACTTCTCCATGTATTTGCGATAGAGCTGGAGATTGGTTGGAGCCAAGGCAGCAGGATTTCTCAAATCAGCCAAAACCTGATGTTCATGCTGCCTAGCATTTCCTAGCCCAGCATTCTGATCTTTCTCCATTTCTGTCTGATGCTCATTTTCCACCTCAGCCTTTGCCAGCATTTTCTGCAAACTCTCCTTCGGCTTGAACGAATCCTCTGTGGCGAAGTGCTTCTCCAATAGGCGAGCCCTCAATTCCTCATCCACCAAGCGGATGCTGCGGAAGTCGAAATACACCTTGCGCTGTACCCTTCGTCCCCCACTCTTCTGCATACCAATCCAATTCTGGAAACTGCCGTTGACAAGCGTGGCTGGCGAGATGGTGACGATGGTGTTGTCGAAATTGCGCACCTTCACCGTGGTGAGCGACATCTCCTCCACGATACCATTGGCATCCACCGACTTCACCGTAATCCAGTCGCCCTTGTGGAGCATATCATTGCTCGTCAGTCTGACACCGGCTGCCAAACCGAGGATGGTGTCCTTGAACACCAGCATCAGCACTGCCGAGGTAGCACCCAAACCAGCGAAGAGCGTCAACGGGTTCTTGCCCAACAAGATGGCGACCACGACCACACCAGCCACAAAGAGCATCAAGATGCGAAGCACGCCACAGAAGGTATGGAAATACTGCTGGGCAGAGGAACGACGCTCCTCGGAACTCTCCAAGCCCTTGAAGGACCCGATGAACACCAAAGCCGTCCTCACCGACATCACCACGATGTAGATGCCCGTGGCACGCTCCAATATCTCCTTGAAGATAGGATATTCGAGATACACCAAAGGCATGAGCGACCATATCACCACCGCTGGCACGATATGGCAAGCCGAGGTGAGCACCTTCTTATTGAAGAGCACATCATCCCATGTCACCTCCGTCTTATCCGTCACCTTCATGATAATTGGCACCAAGAGACGGCGACACAACAAGTCGCTCAACATCGCCAGCAAAATGGCGGTGATGGTGAGCAAGATATGGCGAACCACTGGCACTGCACCGCCCGTGACTCCAGCCATCTGAATCAAATCCTCTACAAACTTACGAATCTCCTCCATACTCTAAAAAACTATAGCATTCTTCACACTTCGTTCTTCACTCTTCACTTCATTCACGGCTTGCACAGCAACTCACACACCTTGTCGGCGAAGTTTCTGGCATTATTGCCGTGCATGATACCATTATTGATGATAGAGAAGCAAAGCTCATGCCCATTCGCCGCCTTGCAATAGCCAGCGAGCGAGATGATGCCCGTCAGCGTGCCGGTCTTCGCCTTCACGTTGCCATGGGCATAACCCGTTTTCATGCGCTTCTTCAGCGTGCCATCGACACCAGCGATAGGCAGGGATTGCTTCAACTGCTGATACATATTCTCGTCACGATAGGCATAGCGAAGGAGCTTCACCTCCAGTTCGGCACTCAGATAGTTGTAGAGCGAGAGACCGGAACCATCGGCGAGTTTGTAGCGAGCAGGATCGAGTCCTATCTTGCGTATCAACTGCCGCTCCACGTTTCTCGCACTCTTGGCACTGGCAGGTCGGTTGCCTGTCGAAGCCGCTATCTGGTAGTACATGCTCTCGGCATAGAGATTGTCGCTCTCCTTCATCATCTTGTGCAATATCTGGTCCATCGTATGGAAACGGGTACAGATGGTGAACGCTCCCTGCGGACAGCGTTTCACGGATGCCCCGAAACCAGCATAGAAGATGCCCGCATCCTTCAACTTGCTCAGGAATCTATCCATAAACTGGTCTTTCCTTCCGAACACCAATGGCGAGAGCACCGGGTTGTCATCATCCCAGCACCATCCCTCGCCCAAGAGGTCGTCGTCCTTCATCGAGCGGTCGGCATAGATGCTGCCCTGGATGCTATCCACGCCCAGTTCCTTCAGGCTGGTGACGAACGCCGTCATGTCGTCGGTGTTGAATCGAGGGTCCATGCCGCCCACGCAGTAGATGTCGCCCTTGAGCACGCCGTTCTCCACCGTGCCCGTATATTTGAGGGTGGTCTTAAACTGATAAGAGCCGCCCAACTTATCCAGTGCGGTAATCGCCGTCACGAGTTTCATGGTGCTGGCAGGTCGCATCAACTGGCGTTCACGGAAGCGATATATGCAAGAATCCGCCTCCAGGTCCCACACCATGATGCCCACCTGCGAGGTCTCAAACATCTTGCTTTTCAGCAGATTGTCCAAGCCCACCTGCACAGCGTGAGGCCAAGGCAGGGAGTCGGAAGCCAAGCTATCCACCATGAGGGAGTCGGAGACAGCCAGTTCGTCCTTGTCGTCGGCAGGCTCTTCTTCCTTCGTCTCCTGTTCCGTATTGTCTATCACCACTTGGGCTTGCAGCGGCAGGCTCATCACCATCACAGACAGCAAGCTCATCACATATCTTAATATCTTATTCATTACCTAATTTTATTCAAAAAGACAGCAAGAGAATTCTTCACTCTTCGTTCTTCACTCTTCACTTCCCCATTCTCTTCTCCACTTCCTTGACGAATCCCTCCTCATTGTCGGGTTGCAGGCTCACCATTCGCTTGTGTCCAAACTCGATGACAAGCGCATGGTCCAAGCCGAAGCAAGCCTTCATCGGAGTCACGCTGATGATGTCGCATACCGGGATGGTCTTCTTGCTCGCGAAGCGCCCCTCGTCGATGACGATGAAATCCATCTCCTCGTCACGGTCGATGGGTTTCACACGGCGAAAGGTATAGGTGGTATGGAGGATGCGCTCTATCATGCCCACGATGACGATGGCGAGGAGGATGCCGATGATAGCCACCTTCATCCAAAAGAAGTAACCCACCAAGAGTGCGAAAACACCCACTCCACACTTCGCTGGCACCGTAAAACGCTTATGAAAAGTTCTGTCTGTCATACCTTTTTATTAAAAAACACTGCAAAATTACAAAAAAACCACCGCATATTGCGCATTTTAAAGAGAAATTAGTAATTTTGCAACGAATTAAGAATTGAGAAATAGATAAACTCATGGTTTATAAGTATGATTTTCTGATTATCGGTGCAGGAGTTGCCGGTATGAGTTACGCCCTGAAAGTAGCCAGAGCGCATAAAGGTAAAGTGTGCATGATCTGCAAGACTTCGCTCGACGAGGCCAACACATCGTTTGCACAAGGTGGTGTGGCATCAGTTACCAACCTGGAGGTGGATAACTTCGACAAGCACATACAGGATACAATGATTGCCGGTGATTATATCAGCGACTACAAGGCAGTGAAGCAGGTGGTCACCAAGGCACCTGAGCAAATCAAGGAGCTGGTAGAATGGGGTGTCAACTTCGACAAGCAGCAGGATGGCAAGTTCGACCTCCATCGTGAGGGCGGTCACAGCGAGTTCCGCATCCTTCACCACGCCGACGACACGGGTGCCGAGATTCAGCGTGGACTGATGGAGGCTGTGCGCAACAACCCTGACATCGACATCAAGGAAAATCATTTCGCCGTGGAGATTATCACGCAGCACCACTTGGGCGCACGTGTTACTCGCCGCACTCCTTACATCAACTGCTATGGCGCTTACGTCCTCAACCCCGACACCCAGAAGGTGGATACCTATCTGAGCAAGGTCACCGTGATGTGTACCGGTGGATGCGGTGCCGTCTATCAGACCACTACCAACCCAGTGATTGCCACTGGCGATGGCGAGGCGATGGTATATCGTGCCAAGGGAACCGTAGCCGACATGGAGTTTGTGCAGTTCCACCCTACCGCCCTCTTCCATCCAGGAGAGACCCACCCAGCGTTCCTCATCACCGAGGCGATGCGTGGCTACGGCGGTATCCTCCGCTTGCCTAACGGCGAGAGCTTCATGGAGAAGTATGACGAGCGCCTCAGCCTTGCCCCTCGCGACATCGTGGCTCGTGCCATCGACAAGGAGATGAAGATTCATGGTCTCGACCATGTTTGTCTCGACGTCACCCACAAGAACCCTGAGGAGACCAAGCACCACTTCCCTAACATCTATGCGAAGTGCCTCAGCATCGGCATCGACATCACCAAGGAATACATCCCTGTTCGCCCTGCTGCCCACTACATGTGCGGTGGTATCAAGGTCGATCTCAACGGATGCTCCAGCATCAACCGCCTCTATGCCCTCGGCGAGTGCTCTTGCACGGGTCTGCATGGTGGCAACCGCTTGGCTAGCAACTCGCTCATCGAGGCTGTGGTATATGCCGACACCGCTGCCAAGCACAGCATCGAGCACGTGGATGAATACGACTTCAACGACAAAGTGCCTGCATGGAACGACGAGGGTACGCTGACCAACGAGGAGAAGGTGCTCATCACCCAGAGCGTGAAGGAGGTAGGCGAATGTATGAGCAACTATGTGGGCATCGTACGTAGCGACCTCCGACTGAAGCGTGCCTGGGACCGTCTTGACCTGCTCTATGAGGAGACCGAGAACCTCTTCAAGCGTGTGAAGGTGAGCAAGGAGCTTTGCGAGCTTCGCAACATGATCAACGTAGGTTATCTCATCACTCGCATGGCTATCGAGCGCAAGGAGAGCCGTGGTCTCCACTACACCATCGACTATCCTGTTCACGCTTACGACAAGAAATAAAGTTTTTCGAACTTCATAAATAGGGAAGTTAAGGGGCAACAGCTTTAGAGGATTGATTTCTCAAGGCTATATTCCCTTAACTTCCCTTTCTTTTTCAAAGTCCTCCCCCACTACCTCGTCAGCGAGAACTTGATGCTCAAGCCGAAGTCTTGCGTGGTCGTCGGATAGCTGCTGCTCGAAAGCAATGGCGTGTTCGTCTGACGATCATAGTAGAAACTCATCGTGAGCAACTTGCTGAACGTGTAATCTGCCGAGAAACTCAGCTTCAAGGCATTGTTGCCACTGCTCGCACTGCTCACCATCGAGGCGATGTCTCTCACGATGGCTGCCTGCTTGCGGAAGCTGAAGTCGAGGCGCAAGTTGAGGTCGTGGTTGGTGCCATACGAACGATTGCGACTGCTTGACGAACTGCTGCTGGAGCCATTGTTGTTGGACGCATTCTTGCCCGAAGCCGAACCATTCTTGCCCTTCGACTTGACCACCTTGCGCTTGCCACCTCCGAAGAGGTTGAAGTCGTTCAGGCGATAGCCCAAGCCTACCACCCAGTCCTTGCTCACCGCCTCGTTGAGCTGGATGCTCGTCATGCTGAGGTTCAGCACGCGCGTCTGACGATACTCGCCCTTGAGGGTCATATTGTTGTTGAGCGTGACATCGAGACCGAGCAATGGCGAGAAGGACTCGTTGATGCTCACCTGGGAGATGTTGAACATGCTGCTAGGCGAAGGATTGCCCGTGGTGGCATCCTCCACGAAACCGAGACCGTTCATGTACTCCTGGAACGTGCTGTAGCTATTGTAGCTGCCCACGGCGAAGACACTCTTGTAGGAGTGGTTGATGTTCACACTCTTGAAGTGGTCACGGAACCAAGGCAACTTGCTCAGTCCGCTGTAGCGGATGGTCCAGTTAGGCAGCAGTCGGCTCAGAGCCGGGAAGAGCGAGAGCGACTTGCCACCCATGCTCGTATAGGTATTGAGGAAGGCTGGCACCATCACATCGGCACTGTATGGGTTGACCGGTGTGCGCTCGGCATCAAACTTGCCTCCTGCCAAGGCGGAACCAGCTGGATAGGTCATACCCTCGTACTGCTGTTCCACACGGCTGCGGAAGCCATCGAGCGAGGCGACAAACTTCTCGAATGTCTTGCTGCGATAACCACTGTTGGCGCTGCCCATTCCCTCGAAGGCGGTGCCCAGCGAGATAGTGGTCATCTGGAAGGTTCCGCTCTGCGTGGTAGGCGTGCCCTCATACATATATTGTATGCTCTTCTGCGTGGTCATCGTGCGAGAGGCATTGAGGTCTATCTTCAGGTTCTTCACTGGCTCCAGTGTCATGCGAATCTGCAGGTCCTCGGTCTTGCTCGTGGTGGCAGGGGTGGCGATGGAGTCGTTGAGCAGCAACCAGTCGTGCTCCCTAGCCTTGCTGATGTAGTTGTCGTTCACCATACCAAAGGCGAAGTCGAGACCTGGCGACATGATGCCCTGCTTGGTCTGTCCGAAGGCATCGCCGATGGTAGGCAGGAAGCCCGGAAGGGTAAGCTGATAGTTGTTGCGATAGCTGAAGCTGGCGTTGCGTACCATCATCGCCACACGGGTGATGGCTTGCATCGTCTTGTACCAGCCCTTGTCCTCCAGCGGCTCCTTGGCGAGCACGGTCACCTTGAGTTTGGTGAGGCTATCCACCTTGGAGGTGATGCGGATGGTATTGTTGTCGAGCGTCTTGTATTTCAGATGGAACGCCTTTCCGTCGGCGGTCTTGGCAGAGACGATCAAGCGCTTGCTGTTCTTGCCGTGCTTCACATCGACATACTTCTTCGCCTCGTCCTTCTTGGCAGAAGCCTCAGCATTAGCATTCTTCACTCTTCGTTCTTCACTCTTCACCGTATCGACTTTCGCCAAGATCGGCTTCAGCACAATTTCCTTCTCGAAAGCCTTCTTGTTGAGCGGCAAGTTCTTCTTCTGTTGCTGCGCCTTCTTGTTCTGCTTGCTCGTCCACTCCTTCTCAGCCTCATCAGGGTCCTTTCCAGCGTCGATGGCATCCTGGCGCACCTTGGCTAGCTCCTGCTTGCGCTTCTGCGCCTCCTTCTTGGCTTGGTCCTTCTCCTGCTTTTTCTTCTGAATCTGCGAGCGAGAAGGCTCCTTGTCGAACTTTTGGTTCACCTTCTTCAGGAAAGGCACGTGGTTGTAGAGCTTCACGAGATTGAACGTACCATTGATGTTCAGACTGCGGTTGGTGTTGATGGTGTTGCCATACGATACACCGTCCTCGTCCTCCGTGCCACGCTCCCACGAATAGGTGGCGTTGTAGTTGGCATCGGCATTGATCCAGTCGAAGGCTGGCAAGAGGTTGAGCGGCAACTGATAGGAAGCCGTAAAAGTCTGGTTGTAGTCGAGCGGCGCACCCCAGTGCTTGATGCTCGTCCACACGGAGTCCTTCCAGGCATGATACTGGTCGGCATAGAGGTCCTTGTTCACTGGCGTGTAAGGCTCCTCTATCTGGGCGTGGGTGGCACTCTGGAAGTTCATGTGCAGGTTCTTCGTCAAGTCCCAGCGCATCGAGAACTCTCTGTTCCACAAGAACTGTTCGCTGAACGAGAGCGGCAACTGCGAGTTCTCGGTCGATTCCATGTCTCGCTCCTGCAACTCATAGTAGTTGCGCGTCATCTCGGTGTTGAAGGTCACGTTCTGCGGCAACCAGTTCAGTCCGAATCGCTTCAGGATGTCGAGCCACTTGCTCTTGTTCTTCAGCTTCTTGAAAGGCTCCCAAGCCTTATACACCGGTGTCCACGAGTAGTCGAGCGAACCACGCCAGTTGTCCTCGTTCTCATACACGGTGGTCTCTCCCTGCGTATGCTGGTGGGAGTGACTGTAGGAGAAGGAGAAGTTGGCAGGGTCGTAAGGCATCGGATGGCGCTTGGTGGCAATGCCGACACGAGCGTTGGAGATGGAGAAGTTGGTGTTGGTCACCTTCGTCACGGCGATGTTCTCGATGGAGTCGCGCTCGTGCTTCGAGCCAGCTGCGTCGAGAGCGTCCTTCAGCTCCATGTCGGTGTCGAGCGGATTGTACTTAGGAGAGGTCTTCTCCTTGGTCACGCTATAATATAAAGGTATGCTCACCTTCGCCTTGTCAGGGAAGAATTTTCCTAGCTCCAAGCTGGTGGTCACGCTGTAGGTGCCGTAGCTGTCGGTGCTGCGGCTCGCCACCTTGTCCTCCAGTCCGCCGAATCCCTCGCTGGTATAGCGACCCGTGGCATTCACGCTACCGAAGTCGGAGAGTTGCACGTTCAGATTGCCGTTGGCAGCCCATCCACCCTTGTTGTTGTGCTCCAGCAAGCGAAGCTCGTTCACCCACACCTCGCCGCTCTTCACCTCGCCTGAGTTGTTGCGCACGCCGATCATCATCGTCTTCACCTCGCCCAGGGTAGGGTTGCCCACGAGCGTCAACTTGTTGTTAGGGTGACTGCTGTCGTAGGCGGTATAAGGCTGCGAGTAGGAAGCCATGCCCATCGCCTTCGCCTTGTTGCGCTCCTTCTTGAGGGCGGTGAAGACGGAGAGCGGCACGTCGAGCATGTTGTCCTCAGGCCATACCGCCTTGCAGTCTTCGAGCGAACGGCGATTGTACTTGCCTTCCGGTGTCAACTTGAGCGGTATCTCATACTCATAGTAGTTGTTCTTGTAGTCGCTACCCAAGCGGATGAACACAGCCAGCTGGTTGTCTTGCAGCTCGGTGGTGTTCTGTGCCAAGGCATTGGCATGGGTAAACATCTGTATGCGCTTGTACTGGCGCAAGTCGAGGGTGGTGTTCTTATACACTGCCTTCGCCTCGCCCGTATTCATGTTCTTCACCACGAGACTCAAAGCCTGCTCGTTGTCCTCCACGAGCTGTGCCTGCGATGGGTCCTGACCACGTCGGATGCCTGGAGGCAAGACGTAGTTGACCGGCTCCTTCTCGGCATTCTCCTCGATGCTCACGGCACTCGCCTCCAAGGTTCCGCCATTGGCAGCGCTTAGCGGCTGGTCGTAGGTACGCCAGGTGCCACGCACGAGGTCGAGCGTACCGAAGCGCATGATGATAGGCTTCTCGAAGTTGGTGAGGAACATGCGCATGAAGCGGATGCTGGAGAAGTCGTTGATATTGCCCACCTTCGACTCATACTGATCCACTGGGATGCGGAACTGGTACCACGTCACGGTCTCCTTGTTGCCGTTCGGCAAGCTCGGGGTGTATTCTCGCTTGTCCACGATATAGTTCTTGCCCACCACGAAGTCCTCAGGGCGCACGCTCACGTGGTACTGGAAGTACTTCTCATACTCATTGAGCGTATAGTCTTGGTTGATGTCCTCCACGTCGGGCGTTGACTTGTAGGAGGTATCGTATCTCTCCGTGCGGCTGTCGCTGTCGGGCGAGTTGCCTTGCGGATTGTTGATATACTTGTAGCGGAGGAGGATAGGCGCTTGCTGCTGGTCCCAGTCGGTGCCACGATAGTAGTGGTAATCGTCGTGGGCTGGGTCGGCAAAGATGCTGTCGAAGACGGCTTGGTTCACCTTGCCTTGTATCTGGTCGAGATAGGCAGAGCGATAGAACTCTTGCTCCTCGGCATCGGTGAGACCATTGAAGCCGACATCCTGCAAGGCACGGCTGCCACTGGTGGTGGCGAAGGCATAGGTCACGGTGCTCTGAGTAGGTATCTTGCCCCACTGGGTGTAGGTGAAGCTGTTGCTGCCATCCACTGGCATGCCGCTCTCATAGAACTTCTTGCCGTCTCTGAGGATGTCCTCGCTCACCTCGCCCAGGTTGATGTAGAAGTCGCCGCCATAGCGATTGGCATCGGGCTGCTGACTGCTATAGATGAATGGGTCGAGGAGCCAGAACTCGATGTACTCCACGTTGGCTTGCTCGAAGTCGTTGGTGTCGAGTCGGCGCATCATGCCACCCCAGTGCTTCAGAGGGTTCGCCAGGGTTCCGTCCTGCTGCAGGTCGTTGACATTGAAGTTGTACGGACCACGCTCGTTAGGATAGTAGGCGATGTTCATGGCGTTCACCGTGCTCGTCTCCGTGCTGTAGGTCTGAGTCTGGCGCAATGGGAAGAGCTCTCTCATATAGACCGCTCTCACGTAGTGGTTGCTCAACTGATTGTAGTCGCCCTTGATGTGTCCTGGCGTGAGCGTGCTTCCCTTGCGATTGAAGAGAGGGTCGATGGTGTACCATGCCATCTGGCTACGGTTGAATCCACTCGTCAACCCCGTCTTGTCCTTGTTCTCAGGGAACATGGATGGCACGCTGGAGAGAATCCACGAGGTAGGTGTCATCACGTCGATGCTGGTCTTGGTGCTCTCGAAGTCGTCGAGGTAGGAGGCGTTGTCTTGCGTGCCGCCCGCCTGTCCGGCTATCAACTGAGCGAACTCGCCCGTGAAGGAGATGTGGGAAGGCTGCGTGAGGTGCAGGAATGGTATCTTGTCGAGCACATTGGTGAGCCACTGGCTCTCCTTCTTCCAGTTCACGTTGATGCCCCAGAGGGTGTTGTTGAGAGGCTCGTCGCCCATCGACACCTTGGTGAGCAGAGGCTGCTCGCTCAGGTGCTGGAAGGTACCGCTCAGCTGGAAGTTCTTCGAGAAGTCGTACTCCCAGTTGAGACCGAACATGGTCTTTCTCGTCATGCCATAGTCGGTGTTGCTCTCCAGCGACACGTTGACCGGCGTTCCGGCATCGATGATGCTCTGGTTGAGGATGGTCACCTCGCCAGCATTGTAATCCACCGAGTAGTCGGAGCCTTCGCTCAGCGTAACACCACCAGCCGTCACCACCACGGAACCCTGCGGCACATTGACCGCTCCGAGCGAGATGACATTGGCAGAGGAGCCCTTGAATTGTCCCACCAAGAGATACTTGTTCTTCTCGGCTATCTGCTTCGCCACCGTCTTGGTGCTGTCGTAGAGTTCGGTGAAGGCGTAGCTTCGGGCTTTCTCATCGTCGATGCCCTTTCCCTTCAAGTACTGGTAGATATAGCTTCCGAATGGCTCCACCTTCGGGATGAAGACGCTACCACCCGACACGGTGTAGCCCTCCACATAGTCGAAGTAGCCATTGCTGTGGGCATTGTTGTTGTTGTCGAGTCGGTCGGCACCGAGCACCTTGATGAGCGGTGTCTGCTTCACCTCCTTCTCAGGGATGTAGGTGAGATAGACGCCAGTGGTATCGCTCTGGAACTTGACGTCGAGTCGGAACTTCTCCTTCTCCACCTGCGAGGCGAGGTTATAGACGTTCTTCATCATCAAGTCCCAGTTGCCCTGCTGCGGATTGTTGCTCGTGTTCTTGAGCGACTTCACGAAGAGGCACTGCTTGGTGTCGGTGATGTCGCTGGCGAACTCGCCCACCTGGTAGGTCACTCCGCCATAGGTGTATTCGTAAGCCACGGCAAGCACCTGGTCGGTCTGCAACTGGGTTCTCAGCGAGACATATCCCATGGCTGAGTTCACGGTGTATTCGGAGGAATTGAGGAGGCGTGCGCTCTCCAGTTTCTCGAAGTCATCGCCGCCCACGAGTCCCGCTCCCTCCAAGGTGGAGGAAGTCTGGTTCACGTCACGAGCCGAGGCATACTGGCTCACCATGGCATCATACTCGGTGTTGGCTCTGTTGGATGGCACGGTACCGCCAGCCGTCCACATCGGGTTGGAGAGTTTCTCGGTCTCGCCCAGGTCGGTGAGCGCCACGATGTTGCGAGTGTTGTCGGTGGAACCGGTCTTGTTGGTCACCCAAATCTCCACACGGTTGATGGTGATGCCGGTGGTGAGGTTAGGCAACTTCTGCATCCATCCATCGTATCGGTTTCTGAAATATCTGGAGAGGAAGAAGTGCTTGTTCTCCTCATAGTCTGCCACGTTCTTCTCGAAAGGCGTGAGCTGCACGCCGCCCTTGGAGGAGACGCTCTTGGAGGATGACTTCTTCTGCGAGATGACGGTCTGCAACTTGAGCTTGCCAAACTGCATGTCGGTACGGATTCCGAAGAGGCTGCTGGCTCCTCGTATCAAGGAGGAGTTGGCTGGGAACGACACGTTACCCGCCTCCACGAGCTTGATAATCTCGTCTTCCTTGCCATCATACTTCAACTTCATGTTCTGGGCATCGTAGTCGAAGGTGGCATCGGTGTTGTAGTTGAGGTTCAAGTTCATCTTGTCGCCCACACGTCCGTTCACGTTGAGGTTGATTTTCTCATCGAAGTCCATCATCGTGGTCTTTCGGTTGCGGATAGGCAGCGAAGGGTTGTCGATGCTCTTGGTCTTCACGCCAAACTTGAGTTCGGCGGAGCCTTGCGTCTTGACACGGATGCCGCCCGGGCCGAAGATTTTCTCGGCAGGTCCGAGGTCGAAGTGCATGTCGGTGAAGTCAAACTTCTCCTTGCCTTTCGCCTTGTATATCTCGTCGTTCTGCTTGCGGAAGTAGGCGTTGCGCTCCTGCATCTCGCTCCATGTGCGATACTCGGAAGGCGTCATCATGATAGGCGTGGAGAGCCACGTGTTGCCCATTCGATTGCCGATGACGTAGCGGTCGAGTGTATCGTTGTACTCCACCTGGTATCTCATGTTCTCAGGACGGTCTAGGTCGAGCGGACTCTGATAGAGGTCGGAGAGGGTGATGGGCTGCGTGCGCTGGATAGGCCATCGAGGGTGCAAGAGACTATCGGGGATGCTGTCCTCGTCGGCGAAAATCGGTTGGGCGGTGATAGCGTTCTTGCCATTGGCATTTTTGCCAGAGGCATTGGCGCCCTTGGCAGCCGCCCGCTTTCCATCCGCTGAAACCTGCTGCGAGGAAGCGTTGCGCTGTCTATTTCGGGTTCTGTTATCCTGTAGGTATGGCACAGCAATGGCATTACCAACAATAAAGATTGCCAGCAATGCCATTACCCAATAGCCATATTTATATTCTCGTCGTTTCAACATCTAAAATCTATTATTTGATTTGTTTCAAGGCGAGCTTGATCACTTCCTCGACTTTCAAGTCAGGCTGCGCCTTCAGAATCTCGACCACCACCTTGGCAGAAGGTGCAGGCGAGAAGCCGAGCATGGTGAGTGCGCTCACTGCCTCTTCCTTCACGTCGTTGTTGACCATCTCCACGTTGCCGCCGTTGGCAGAGAGTTCGTCGGCGATGCCGAGCGTCACAATCTTGTCCTTTAGGTCGATGATGATGCGTTGCGCCGTCTTCAGTCCGATGCCCTTCACGCCCTTGAGCATCTTCTCGTTGCCAGACGAAATCACATTGCAGAGTTCGGCAGGCGAGAGCGAGGAGAGAATCATCCTCGCCGTGTTGGCACCCACGCCCGACACGGTGATGAGCTGTCGATAAAGCTCACGCTCCTGCTTGCTGGCAAATCCGAAGAGGGTGAAGGAGTCGTCTCTTCCACCAGCCACGAGCACCTCATGGACATAGAGCTTCACTTGGGCCTTGCCCTGTATGGCGGTATAAGTGTTGAGTGATATATTCAGTCCATACCCCACTCCATTCGTTTCGAGTACGGCCATGGTCGGAGTCAAGTCGGCGAGTTCGCCCTTGATGTATTCTATCATTTCTAAGTCTAAATTTGAATTAATGTCATGCTTTCCTGCCTCAATCGAGCAGTTTTTATTAAATAATTAATAAACGCAGAATAAGCAGCTTTATTGCAAGGAAGGGGAAATATCATAAAATTTCTCTATCCACCGCATGATGACCTCCACCACGTAGGCTTGCTCATCGGCAGTCAACGCCCTGCCCTTCGGGATATGGTGCCACTTCTCCAGGCAGCCACGGCAGCAGCAGGCGGTGGCGTGCTGGGCGATGAAGACGGGCGACGTACCATGGCGCATCGGGGTCTGCCGGCCATCATTGGGAATGACGGCGGGAGCCAGACGCTTGGCGATGATTTGGCGAGCATGCTCACGTATCGTCGCCATCCCCTTGTCGGCGATAATCGCCCGGTCCTTCTGATTCAGATAGAAACTGCTGCGAAAACGTGACTGGGAGAGACGCAAGAAGAGGGAGGCGACATCGGAAAACATCACCGAAGAGACCTCTCCCTCACTTGCCTCATCAGCCTTCGCTACCTTGGCATTCCCCTCATCAGCCTTCGTTACCTTGGCATTCTCTTCCTTAGCGAAGGCATTTCCTTCCTCGCCTAAGCCGTTTTCTTCCTCCCCAAAATCCTCTGGAGCAAACAAGTCTAGCTCCACCACATTTTCATTCTTCGATGCCTTCTTCATTGTCTCTTATTTTTTATTACTTTTGCATATCTCGAAAACCACCACTTAGTGATATAGCAGTACAAATTAATGATATACGCAGTACAAAATTATAAATTTCCACGAAAACGAGCAAACTTTCTGACATATTTTTGTACCTTTGCACACAAATAGCAAACAAAAGCTTACAAGCAAATCTTGATTTAAAGAAGGAGAAATACAAGACATGAACATAAAGACTTTACGACTCGGACTGCAGAAATGGCTCGGAAGGATGAAATGGGTGGAGCAGAGAAAATGCCTCAGGCGACTGAAATGGAGACACTGGGTGCTGATTGCCCTGCTCCTGCTCATCACACTCACCAAGACGATACCGACATGGGGCATCATATACACCTTCTTCGTCTATCCCCTCATCGGGATGGCACTCTCCCACCTGTCGGGTTGGATTCCCTTTGCCGTCGGCGACCTCTTCATCGCCCTCAGCATCGCCTGGGTCATCCTCTACCCCATCTACCACCTCTGCATCCGAAAAACGCTCGTAAGGAAAGAAATCATCAAAAAAGGGATTGACGGAAAAGGAATCGTTGGGAAAGAAAAGAAAGTTAGATTCTTGAAGAAGCGAGTGGTATTCGGAAGAGTGGCAGAATACCTGCTTTGGGTATATGCCTGGTTCTACATCGCCTGGGGATTGAACTACTCCCAGCCGAATATCTATGATAGAACAGGAATGAAGCCAGTGAAAGTAAGCGAAGCTAAATTCAAGGCATTCGCCTATCAATATGCCGACAGCCTTAACGCTTTAAGCATTTCTGAAAAGAGTTTTTTCTCTGATAGCATCGCAGATGATGGTTTGAAAAATCGGGTATGGGATGCTATTCTGAAGGAATATAATAAAATAGGTTATAAGGAAGGTATCAATGCGCCTTTCAACCAGCATCCTCATGCCAAGACGATGGTATTCACACCCATCAGTTCGATGTCGGGCGTTACCGGAAGCATGGGGCCTTTCTTCTGCGAATTCACCCTAAACGGCGATATTCTCCCCCACGATTATCCAGCCACCTACGCCCACGAGTTTGCCCATTTTCTGGGTGTTGCCAACGAGGGTGAGGCGAATTTCTACAGTTACATCGTGTGCACCGCATCGGCGGATAAGCAGGTGAGATTCAGCGGCTATTACCACATCTTCTTCCATGTATTGAACAATGTCTTTGATATTCTTGGCGAAAAGGAAGGAGAAAGATTCCTGAAATACATCCGTCCCGAGATAATCCAACTGGCAAAGAGCGACCGCCACTACTGGCTCAGCAAGCGATGCAAGGTTTTGGATGCCGCCCAGGATTTCATCTTCGATTTCTACCTCAAGGGCAACCATGTGGCAGAAGGCAGAAAGAGCTATTCAGGCGTTATCGGATTGATTCTGGCATGGAATGAAAAGAAAGAATAGTGGGGAAAATTAAGCTGAGGATTATTTTTTTTCAGTTCATTTTCTCCTAAAAAAGCGGGGTCATAATCTTCTATTTATCGATTTTATTCGGCGACAGCGAATAGTATTGCGCCATTTTATTCGCTGCCGCCGAATAAAAAATGTCTTTTAATTTTGTAGTATCAAATAAAATTCGTACTTTTGCCACAAAAAGTAAGTATATGGAAAAGGAATTGTTTCGAACGATAATAGCTGAGAGCCAAGAATATATAGGTCGTATTCATTTGGTACAACGTCCTCTAAACTTAGAGGAATATGGCAATTATGTGTTTGTAGGAGTAAGACAAGCAGGAAAATCCTATTTGCTATACCAGAGAATACAGCAATTGCTGGCAAATGGAGTTGATATAGAAGATATCGTGTATATCAACTTTGACGATGAACGTTTGCAAGGAATGTCGGTAACAGACTTAGATTTCATATTGCAAGCCTATCATAGCATGTATGAAGGCCAACCCATCTTCTTCTTTGATGAGATACAGAATGTTGAAGGGTGGGCGAACTTTGCACGCCGTCTAGCCAACCAAAAATATCGTGTCTATATAACTGGCAGCAATGCCAAGATGCTGAGTCGTGACATAGAGACTGTATTGGGAGGAAGATACCTGGATAACAGCGTGTTTCCATATAGCTTTTCTGAATATCTGAAAGCTGTTGGAGTCTTGCATTCAAAGAATTGGCAATATGGCCGAAAAGCAAATGAACTGCAGCGCCATTTCCGAACTTACTTTGATTGGGGTGGTTTCCCTGAGCTTGTGCATTTTCAAGAAAAGAGAATATGGCTCAACAGCTTATATAATCGTATTTTCTTTAATGATCTGGTGGTTCGGCACAAAATAAAGAACGAGAATGCCTTACGCCTTTGTGTAAGAAGATTGGCAGAAAGCGTGAAACAGCCATGCTCCTTGAATCGTTTGAGCAATCTGATAAAAGCAACCGGTACTCCATGTAGCCCATCAACGGTAATGGAGTATGTTCGCTATCTGCAAGAATCATGTTTGTTGATTTCTATAGACAATTATGTCTCCAAGTTCGTAGAGAAAGAAACAATTAAAAAACATTATTTTGTAGATAATGGGCTGCTGCATCTCTTCATCAACAATCCGAACACCTCTTTACTAGAGAACCTTTGCGCAATTACATTATATAAGAAATACGCCAAGGGCTTATACTATT